>JAEEGL014523922.1_pt1 | contig 40330 bp, 29 predicted proteins | sample 9134231 | NCBI WGS metagenome assembly JAEEGL01 (sample SAMN16246548, study PRJNA631951) | gut metagenome | biome: gut microbiome; feature: rumen; material: fiber-attached | host: Bos | place: Iran: Karaj | collected 2018-10
GTATCGGAAGGTGCGGCTGGATCACCTCCTTTCTAAAGGTTATGAGTAAGGTTTGTCTGAATATTTTGTTGTTGTTGGTATAATAAAGGTGGATGATATCCACCACTTGGAACTATAGCTCAGCTGGTTAGAGCACACGCCTGATAAGCGTGAGGTCGGTGGTTCGAGTCCACTTGGTTCCATTCTGGTTACGATACGGTTGAGGGAAACACCCGTTCCCATCCCGAACACGATGGTTAAGCCTCACTCGGCCGACAATTCTACGTTGGTAACGACGTGGTAAGATAGGTGGTAGCCAGTTTTTTTTTGCTATAAAAATATTTATATGGAAAAATATAGTGATAAAGTGATATAATTAAAGTAACAAATTTTAATGTGGGCAATGGCATTGCTCGCGACCAGTTTTTACTGGATAAAATAATTATTTGTTGGAGGACATTATTATGATTAAGAATTTTGATTTAACAGGTTGGACATGTTTTAGTGAAAGAAGAAATTCAAAGAGCTTTATGAGTGCAGACAAGAAATGGATGGCGAAGTTTGGCACAGAGTTTGCACCTATGACACTTGAATCTCTAGAAAAAGAAATGGAAGTCACAAAAAAAGCAATTGAAATTGGAGTAAAGACTCCAAAGGTTGATGACATAGTTGAACTTCCATCAGGAGAACTTGGGCTCATCTATGAGTACATTGAAGGAAAAAAATCTATATCAAGGGCAGCAGGTGAGGATATAAAGAATTATGATTTATATATGAAAAGATTTGCTCGCATAGCAAAAGACTTACATAGTAAAGTATGTGACCCAAATAAATTTGAATCATTTGAAGAAAGGGTAAGAACAGAAGTATTAAAATGGGATATAATGAATGAATCTCAAAAAGAAAAAGCACTTAAACTTCTTGATGGGATAGAAAAGAAAAATACTTGCATACATGGTGATTTTCAATCAGGAAATTTTATAATGACAGACACTGAAGAATTTGTTATAGACCTTGGTGCAATAGCATATGGCAATCCTGACTATGATATTGCTTGCCTATATTTTTTCTTCCACTATTTTCCATCATATGTTACAGATAGACTTTTCCACTGTGAAGCAAAATATTTACATGGGATGTGGAATAGTTTTATAAAATATTATTATGATACAAGTGATGAAAAAGTACTTGATGAGATAACAAAGAAATTTGCAAAGTATGCACTTGTATGTTTCTTTGGTCTACTTAAATTCGTAAATCCGGGCACAGAAGTTAAAGATGCAATTGATGCACATTTTGATAAATTATTTAATTAATACTTGCAGGTGAGGATAATATTCGCTAAATAGTATGGGCGAGCTATGTGAGCCAATTGGAAGAGAGAGAATTATGATTGAAAATTTTGATTTGACAGGTTGGACATTATTTAGTGAGAGATTAAATTCTAAAAGTTATATGAGTGCTGATAGAAAATGGATGCTCAAAGTTGGAGGTGCTACAGTAGATAATAATCTTGAATCCTTAGAGTATGATAGAGAGGCTACAAAAAAGGCACTTGAAGTTGGAGTTAAGACACCAAAGGTTAAAGATGTAGTTAGACTTTCAACTGGGGAGTTTGGACTTATATATGAGTATATCGATGGAAAAAAATCTATAGCTCGTGCGATGAGTGAAGACCTGGACAATGTGGAATACTATGCCAAAAGGTTTGCGGCTATAAGTAGAGATATGCATAGTAAGGTCTGTGACGAAAATAGATTTGAGTCAATAAAAGAGAGAACTATAACACAAGTTATGGAAAAAGATATACTAAATGATTCGCAAAAAGAAAAAGCAATCAAACTTTTAGATACTATTGAAGATAAAAATAATTTCATACATGGAGATTTTCAACCTGCTAATTTCATAATTACAAAAGATAAAGAGTATGTCATAGACTTAAGGACGATTGCCTGTGGTAATCCTGATTATGACATTGCATACTATTATTATTTCAGTCATCGTTTTTCATTGGAAGGGACACATAGAGTATTTCACTGTGAACCAGAGTATGTAAAAAGTATGTGGAACTATTTCTTAAAATATTATTTTGAAATTCAAAGTGAAAAAGCAATAAATGAATTGAATGATAAATACGCAAAACTTTCTTTAGTTTGCTTTTTTGAACTTTTTAAATTCTTGGAAGTTCGTCCTAATTTCCGTGAAGAGATTAGAAATTCTTTTGATAAGGAGATAGGATAATGGCTTATGTTATCGCAGTGTGCGGTTCTGGTGGCAAGACAACCTTAGTTAAGAGTTTTGCAAAAAAATATGCAAATGAAAATAAAAAAGTTTGCATCACTACAACAACTCATATGTGGTATGATGAAGATGTTAAAGAGTCACTTATTGTGGGGACGGATGTAATCCACCAGTGTAGGGGCGAGCTATGCGAGCCCAAATACATAGCATTAGATGAGTTTTTAAGTAAAAATAAAATTAAAAGTGGGCGAGTTTATTACATTGCGAATGTTAATAGAGAAAAAGAATTGATTACTCCATTAAATGAATCCGACTACAAAACGATCTGTGAAATATTTGATTATGTTATTATAGAAGCTGATGGTAGCCGCTCTATGCCGATGAAAATTCCTAAAATGAAACCTGTAGAGAATGATTTCAGCAGTATTTGTAGGGGCGAGCTATGCGAGCCCGCTATACCATCTAATGCTGACGAGATAATTATTGTTGTAGGCAAGGAGGCAATTGGTAGAGAAATAGGTGTAGTATGTCATCGCTTCAAAGAGTTTTATGGAAATGATAAATATTTGAGTGATAAAAAAATCAAACCAGAAACAATTGTTACAGATGAATTGCTGGATGATTTTGTAAAACATTATTATTATGAGCCGTTGAAACATTTGTATAGTGGTGCGAAAGTCAGCATATATAAAAATGATTTTACAAGGGGCTCGCATAGCTCGCCCGTACAAACTGTAGGCGCGAGTTATACGAGCGCAAAAGAGGGCTCGCATAGCTCGCCCATACGAACCGTAGGCGCGAGTTATACGAGCGCAAAGCAGGGTTTGCATTGTGCACCAATGCGAATTGCTATAGTCTTATGTGCTTCTGGATTTTCAAAACGATTTGGTAGTAATAAATTGTTAATTGATGTTTCTGAGCCCAAAAGAGTGAGTAAAAAATTATATCAACTGATGATTGATAAATTACTTAGTGCGAAAGAAATATTAACAAACAAGTTAAATGAACTTGATGAAACGAAGAATGAGAACAAACATAAAATTCAAAACAAAAAATTGGTCAACGAGAACGATTTATCAAATGAAAAAAATTTTGATGTTGATATAGTAGTTGTCTCTCAATATGACGAAATATTAAATGACAATAATTATAAAGATAAAGTTTTCATGTTAAAAAACGATAATGCGAGTGAGGGCTTATCTGCTTCTATAAAACTTGGAGTGGAATTCTGTAAGGGCTCGCATAGCTCGCCCATACGAACCGTAGGCGCGAGTTATACGAGCGCAAAACAGGGCTCTGCACGTGCTCATTCCTATGATGCTGTTGTGTTTGTAAATGCTGACTTGCCACATTTGCCTGACAAAGAACTTGCAAATTTTATTTTTTATAGCATTCTAAATAAAAATGGAATTGCAGTGATGTATAGTGATGATTATAAAAATCCTGCGTATTTTGAAAAAAAATATTTTGATGATTTGATGACACTTAGTGGTGATAAAGGTGCAAGAGAGTTATTTGATAAATATAAAATGAATGTATATAAGTATTATATAAATAATAAATATTTATTAGATATAGACACTAAAGAAGATTTAGAAAAGCAGATGTGTAAAGTAACATTATAGAAAATGTGCAGGCGATGCAAGTATTGGAGAAAGATTTAATCAATTAGTAACTTAATAAAAAAAAAATGATGAAAAGAGATTTGAAAATTTTAGTTCGTGGTGCAGGAGATATTGCGAGTGGCATAATATGGAGTCTTGCTTATGCAGGATTTAATGTATGTTGCACAGAAGTTGAGAAACCATCAACTATAAGAACTGAGGTAGCATTTTCAACTGCAATATATGATGGGAAGAAAATACTAGGCGGAGTTGAGTGTGTGCTGTGTGAGGGCTCGCGTAGCTCGCCCGTACGAACCGTAGGCGCGAGTTATACGAGCGGCAAAGAGGGCTCGCATAGCTCGCCCGTACGAACTGTAGGCGCGAGTTGTACGAGCGCCAAGCAAATAATCACCAATGATATTTATAAGTGCTGGGAAGAAAAAAAAGTCGCACTCATCATAGACCAAGATGCAAAAATATTAGATGAGATAAAATTTGATGTAGTAGTTGATGCAATACTTGCAAAAAAAAATCTTGGAACAAAAATTGATATGGCACCACTTGTCATAGGAGTAGGACCAGGTTTTACTACAAATGTTGATTGTCACATAGCAATAGAAACTATGAGAGGACATAATCTTGCAAGAATTATTGTTGATGGAAGTCCTATGAAAAATACTGGAGTTCCAGGTCTTATAGCTGGACATAGCAGTGATAGAGTTATACATTCACCTGCAAATGGGACTATTCATAATTTACATAAGATTGGTGATACTGTAAAAAAAGATGAGGTGATAGCAGTAATTGATGAGGGCTCGCTAAGCTTATCCGTACGAGAGGGCTCGCATAGCTCGCCCGTACGAACCGTAGGCGCGAGTTATACGAGCGCAAAACAGGGCTTGCAACACGATTGGGTGAAAGTTTTTGCAAGTATAGACGGAATTTTGCGAGGAATAATAAGAGATGGATACAATGTGACAGCTGGATTAAAAATTGCAGATATTGATCCAAGATTAACGGAGTATGAAAATTGTTTTACTATTTCTGATAAGGCACGGAGCATAGGAGGGGCAGTGGTGACAGCTATTATTCATCACTTTAATAGTTAGGGCTCGCATAGCTCGCCCGTACCGTAGGAGAATTTATGATTAATGAAATTTTAGAAAAAGCAGCAGAGATGCTAAAAAATAATATTGATTTGGAATTGGTAGAGATAGTTGAGTCTTCTAGTTTTGGGACACCAAGAAAAGAAGGTGCTTTTATGTTTGTAAATGAGAATGCTGAAAGTTTTGGCACAGTTGGTGGTGGTAATTATGAATATAAATGTACTTTGTATGCCAAAGAGTTGTTAGATAAAAAAATTGATGGTGAAAAAAAATTTGAATTAAACCAAGAAGCAACAGAAAACATAGGAATGGTTTGCGGAGGAAACAGTCTTACAAAATTTACTTATTTAACAAACAATGAGAAGTCACACAATATTATAGAAGATTTAAAGAAAAAAAATGAAAGTAAATGTATTGTGTATATATTTGGTGGCGGACATGTTAGTACAGAACTAAAAAAAATTCTGCGATATGTTGGATTTGAATATGTAGTGTGGGATGATAGAAATGATTTTGCTAATATAGAGAGATTTGAAGATGCAAAGGAAGTAATTGCAGCACCATTTGAAAATATCTTGGAAAGAATAAATATAACAAAAAATGATTTTGTAGTAGTGATGACGAGGGGTCATGTATTTGATTATCTTGTTGAGAAGCAGGTGCTGAAGTCTGATGCATTTTACATCGGAGTAATTGGAAGTAAAAATAAAAATAAAACAATAAGAGAGAAACTTTTGGTAGATGGTTATAGTGAAAATGAGTTAGAAAGAGTATGTGCACCAATAGGATTTCAAATTGCTGCTGAGACACCAGAAGAGATAGCGATATCAATTGCGAGTGAAATAATAATGTATAGGTCAATGATGGAAAAGAGAAGGAAGGTGGTGGAGGAGAATGTGTTGGTGGATATTTACAAAAATAAGTTGAAGTAATGGGCTCGCATAGCTCGCCCTTACGAATTAATATATGTTTGATGATAAAAGGATAATTGAATATGTGGTAATGAATCCATCTAACAACATCACGATACTAGTGATTAGTGATGTAGAGGATGAATGCGAGTATTGTTTTATTGCAAAAAAATTACTTGAATTGGAGCCGACTGCAGAGCAAGTTGGTTTTTTGCAATATGATGATGAGAGTGATATAACACTTAACATGGCTGGTGGCGAGTTCTGTGGAAATGCAACAATGAGTGCAGCAGTGTATTATGGAATTTTGCATGGCGTGAATAATGGAAATGTTGTTGTGAAATCACAAGGTGCAGATGAGTTAGTGAATGTTCATATAAAAAAAAATAATGAGTGGGAAGGCATAGCTGAAATGCCAAAACCACTTGAGATAAGTGAAGTGGATTTTGGAAATGATGGTAAATTTCCAGTTGTGTTTTTTAAAGGAATTGCACATGTGATTATTGATAGAAAAGTCATTGGTAGTGGAATTGATTGTGAAAAAAAAATATTAGATGATTGTAAAAGCATTGACGATTGCAACAATAAAAATTTAATACGAGATAATTTTAAAAATGAATTTGAGAATAGGATTAAAGTTTGGTGTGAGTTTTTAAATGTTGAAGCATTGGGAATAATGTTTTGTGATAATCTTGATGAAATCAAAAAGTCACAAAATTTCAACACTACTGAAGTGTATATAAATCCACTTGTATATGTGAAGTCTGTTGATACACTTTATTGGGAAAGTTCTTGTGCTAGTGGGACAACAGCTGTAGGTGCATACCTTGCAGATGTGATGAATAGTAATGATAAGTTGGATGTTAGACAACCAAGTGGAACAATTTTAAGTGTAGAGAGAACTACTGATGGCAAGTTGTTGCTTGCTGGAAAAGTAAAATTGTTATATAAAAAAACAGTAATGATTTAGTGGGCTCGCATAGCTCGCCCATACATGTGGGCTCGCGTAGCTCGCCCGTACCGTAGGCGCGAGCTCAGCGAGTGCCAAACAAAAAGGCTCGCATAGAGGAGTATATGTTAAAGAAAGAATTAAAATTGATAATTACATTTTATACATCAAGTGAGGCAATGGCTACTGAAAAAGTATGTAAGGATGCAGGCATTGATGGCAAACTCATTTCGGCACCAAGAAATTTGACTGCTGATTGTGGGATTTCGTATGCCACAGATGTTTCAAATAAGGAAAAAATAGAAAATCTACTTAAAGAAAAAAAAGTTGAATATGAGAAGATAGTAGAGATAGAAGTATAAAGAGTGCAGATATAAAACATATATATAGTATGATGTAAGATACTTTGCCACAAATAGTTGAATAATTTGCCACATTTTTACCAGTTGTTTTATATATAGAAGTGTGATAAAATTATGACATAAATGTGAAGAAGACAAAGTGCAGAAAAGGAGAAAATATGCGAGTTTCTACATATAATACATACATACATACATACATACATACATACAACACTCTTTAATAATAAGAGCTTCTTTAATGTAGTAAAACCAGTGTAATTTTTATTACACTGGTTTTTTGTTATAAAAACCTGCTAACAAAAGTTAGCTTTATTTATTAGAAAATATAATATGAAATAATAAATGTATTAATATTTAAAAAATATTTAGGAGGGAATATGTTTTGTACCAAATGTGGGAATCAAGTTTCTGATACAGCAAGGTTTTGCACAAAATGTGGCAATGTATTGAGCCCATTGCCAAATCAAAATGCAAATCCAAGTGTTGATGAGGCAAGAAAAATGACAGAAGAAAAATTGCTTGAGGCAGAACGAAAAGTAAAAGAGGCAGAAGAAGCACGACTTGCAAAAGAGGCTGAAGAGGCTGCTAAGAAAAAATATTCTGAACTTGAAAAGGCACTTAATAATATGCAGAATAGACAAAAAAAATGTCCACACTGTGGAACCTTAGTACTTAACAATTCACAATTTTGTAAAAATTGTGGAAAATCCATATAGAGAAAGGAGAGAAATATTATGGCATTTGCACAAGTATTAAAATATGAAGGTGATAACAAAACATTTGTCTGGAAACACCCAGATGAAGATTTCAATTCAACAACACAACTTATAGTTCATGAATCTCAAGAAGCAGTATTCTTTATGAATGGACAAGCACTTGATTTGTTTGGACCAGGAAGATATACACTTGAGACACAAAATATTCCACTCATAGGAAAGTTTTTACATCTTGCAACTGGTGGAGATAATCCATTCCATTGTGAAGTATATTTTGTAAATAAGACAGAACAACTTAGTATCAAATGGGGAACAGATTCAAAAGTTCAATATATTGAACCAACTTATGGTTTCCCAATTTCAGTTGGAGCATCTGGGGAATTAAGTTTGAGTGTAAAAGATTCAAGAAAACTTTTGGTTAAAGTTGTAGGAACAGAAAAATTTATTGATCAAGAAGGTTTGATGAATAAGTTTAGAGCATTCCTTATGTCAAAAGTAAAACCATATATAGCAAAAGCTATGAAAGAAAATGCAATCAATATTTTTGAAGTTGATGAGCATTTAATAGAGTTTTCAGATGGTATCAAGGATATGCTTAAAGCTGACTTTGATGATTATGGAATGGAACTTGTAAAGTTCTTAGTTACTAATTTTGTAAAACCAGAAGACGATCCAATGTATAAGAAGTTTAAAGAACTTTACTTTAGACAATATGCTGATGTCGCTGATGCTAAACTTCGTCAACAAGTAGAGTTGATTGATGCAGATACAAGAGCAGCTAAAATAGTAAAAGATAGTGCGGCACAAGCAAAGAAACGTGAGCAAGAAGGATACACTTATCAACAAGAGAAAGGTTTCGAAGTTGCAAGAGATATTGCAAATAATGAAGCAAAAGGTCAATTTACCAATCTTGGTGTGGGACTTGGAACTATGGCAGGTGTAGGTGTAGGTATGAGCAAAATTGTTGGCGGTGCATTAAATGAGACTGTCAATTCTACTGGTGCAGGAGCAGCTGCTACAGTATGTGGAAGTTGCGGCTCTCAAATTCCTGCAGGAGCAAAGTTCTGCTTAAATTGTGGTGCTAAAGTTGGACCAGCAACAGTTAAATGTAGTAAATGTGGAAATGAAGTTCCACAAGGCTCAAAGTTCTGTCCTGAATGCGGAACTCAAATTGGAAATAATTAATTAAAGAGGAGAGTGTAGATATATGAAAACAAGAAATGAATTTAAATCATATTTAATTATATGGGCTTTAGTAGTAGTTATTTTTCATGTTTTGATATTCCTTTTCTGCCACGAGATGATAGGAAATCGTTTAACAACTGAACAAGTCGTTTATCAAGATGGAACAGTGGGAGTTAAAGAAGTATTAAAACCAGAATTTTTACTTGCTTTATATTCTTATATATTTGTTCTTTTAGCATTTTTGGGACAACTTATATGCACAAAGATATTTTTAAGCCAAGAGTCATTACAAAAAACTTTATATCACTATCCAATATTCAATTTGTCTTTAAAAGGCTTAGTAATTACAATAATATTTGCAGTAGTATTTTTAGTATCTTGCATAATGGGAAATCCTATTAATCCATATGTAGCACTTATATGTTTCTTACTGACACTTATATTCATTGTGTTTACTTGTGTTAGTTCAAAAACTGCTGCTAATATGGTTTCTGCAAAAGATGAAAATATTTCACTTAAAACTCAATATATGAAGTTGTTGAAGGGTGAGGCAGAAAGCATTGCAAATAGAGCAAAGGATGCAAAGAATAAAGATTTGTTAAAATCAGTATATGATGAGATTAGATTCTCAGACCCATTATCAATTCCTGATTTGATGAATGTTGAACAAGATATGATTCAAAAATTTGAAAATATTAAAGCTAATATGGATGGGGAATACGATAAATTAAAAAATGCTTGTGATGAATTCTCTTCTGTATTAAAAGATAGAAATAGTAAGTTGAAAGCACTAAAGAAATAATATAAGTTTTGGGGGAGTTATATGTATTGTGAAATGTGTGGTGCTGTCAACGATGACAATGCCAAAAAGTGTAAGAAGTGCGGATTCTCATTTACTGAGAGTTTAGAGAACGACAAACAAGATTTTGATAAAAATGTAAATAAATTCAAAGAAGATAATTACGAAACAATAAGAAAAAAGAATGTAGTAGATAAAGCAGCTGCAGCAGCAAATACTACTACTAAAAAAGTTGGAGGCTTGCCATTACCTGTAAAGATAGTGGCTTGTCTTGCTATTGTTGCGGGTATTGCGTATGGAGCATATTACTATATTCAAACAAACAATTTCTTTATACCAGAAAAAAATGAGCAAACTGGAGAAACAAGATATATATATAAGAAGAATGGTTATAAAATATTAAATGCACCTCTTTATTTGAGAGGAAAGAATTACAGAGTAGATATTAATGGCTATAGGATGGAAGATGAGTTTTATACTGACAATGACAATAATGAATATTACTATGATAAAGACGGTGTAATGAAAGAAAATGAATGGTTTATAGTTGACGGTGGAAGAAAATTTGCTGATGCAAAAGGTATAATATTAAAAAATCAATTAAAAGATGATTATTATCTTGATGCAGATGGAAATATGGTTACTGATACAGCAGTTAAAGTAGGAAATGATGATTATTATTTCAGTGACAATGGAAGATTTGTGAGAGAGAAATGGGTCAATGATCATTTCTATGGAAGAGATGGCAAGATGCTTAAAAATACAAGATCAACTGATGAGAAAAAGTTGAAACTTGACCAAAATGGAAATATAATTTATGACCCAACCATTCAAATTCATGGTAAGAATTATAGATTTGGTTCTACTATAACATTTGGTACATATGAACAAGATGGAAATGAAGCTAATGGACCAGAGCCAATTGAGTGGTATCTTTTACAAGGACATCAAGATGAGGCTATACTTTTAGCAAAGAGAGTTCTTCTTGCTGAGCCATTTCAAATTGAGGAATATGCAAATAACACTAACAATGAATATAAAACTTCATATGTAGGTCAATGGTTAAATGGACATTTCTATGATACAGCATTTGATTCTATTGACAAAAAATATGTAAAGACAGGAGAGTTTGGAAAAGTATTTATACCATCTGCTCATGAATTAGAAATGCATGTGCCAAACCAAATGTGGAGAGTTGCATACCCAGTAAAGACAGCTGAAATAGCAACAGAAAAATCAAAAAGATTTAAATCTGCAGCTATTTATTGGTTGAGAGATAATGGTGCAAATGCAATGCACAAGGCATTTGTAACTGATGCTGGAGATATAATTACTGATGATTTGTCATCAACTATAAGAGTCTCATATGGGGAATCTACAGTATCTGGACATACAAATTCACTAGGCAATGCACTTAATAATGTATTAAATGAACAAGGCGGCAAAATCGCAGGCAACCTTATAGAAAGTGCTGTATCAGCACTTGCTCCTGGTTGGCTTGCTGGAATTATCAATGCTACTGACTTGCCAAGTAAAGCTGGTGATGCTTTGTGGGGCATAATAAGTGGAGAAACAAGTGAGAATGAAGCAGGTCAGATTATGAGGGAATCAAATATTCCAGATAATGCTCAAAACAATCAATTTAAAAATAAGACAATATCAGAAGTAGCTAATACAAAATTACCAGAAAGAAGTATAACTAATCCTTATAAAGATGTAGGCTTAATAACAAATAAATTTATTGGCGTAAGACCAATGATATTAATTGATATTCAAGCAAATAATAAATAATTTGTAATAACATATGATGGGGGGGGAACATATGGCTGTATTTCAGTGTAAGATGTGTGGTGGTGCACTTGATATTAATGAAGGTCAAAATATTGCAATTTGTCCTTATTGTGGATCAAAACAAACCATCCCTAAACTTGACAATGACAAAGTAAATAAAATATTAGAGAGAGCAAATACTTTAAGATTAAATGGTGAATATGATAAGGCTATAGATGAATACCAAAAGATTTTTGATGTAAATGATGTTGTAGATGCAGAAATATATTGGAATGTTGTTCTATGTAAATACGGAGTTGTATATGTAGATGATGTTAATACAGGAAAAAAAGTGCCTACAGTAAATAGAACACAGATGACATCAGTACTTTTGGATGAAGATTATCAAAAGACAATTGAACTTGCTGACCCTACAACAAGACAGATGTATGAAGAAGAGGCAAGAAAAATTGATGACATTCAACAAGGTATTTTAGCTATCTCAAGAAATGAAGATCCTTTTGATATATTCATCTGTTATAAAGAAACTGATGATCAAGGTAATAGAACAAGAGATTCAGTCAATGCAAATGAAATATATCATTATTTGACTGATGAAGGATACAAAGTATTTTTCTCAAGAATAACACTTGAAGATAAGGTTGGTAAGTATGAACCTTACATTTTTGCTGCATTAAATTCTGCAAAAATAATGATTGTAATAGGAAGTAAAAAAGAATTCTTTGAGGCACCTTGGGTAAAAAATGAGTGGATGAGATATATTAACATCATGAAGAAAGAACAAGGTAGAACTCAAAGAAATCTTATACCTTGCTATAGAGATATGGACCCATACGATTTGCCAAAAGAGTTTTCATATTATCAAGCACAGGATATGAACAAACTTGGGTTCATTCCTGACCTTGTCAGAGGAATTAAGAAAATTATTCCAAAGAACAATATGCAACAACAAAATGCTGAAGGCTATGCAAATCAGGGCATGGGTGGAGGTGCTACAGGCGGTGGCAATCAAAGTGTAAATTCTGTAATTAAAAAAGCAAAAATATTTATAGAGCAAAGAGATTATGAGAATGCAAAAAGAAATTTAAGTGTTGCATTTGATATTGACCCTGAAAACTGGGAAATATATCTTTGCAATCTTTTGATGGACTATAATCTTGGAAATGAAAATGAATTAAAAAATCTTAGCAATACTTTTGATAACAACTATAATTATAGAAAGATACTTGAGTTTGCTGATGAACCTATAGCAAATAGAATCAAAAGTTACAATGACTATATTATAGAAAGACTTGCAGAGCAAAATGCTGGATTACTTTATAACAATGCAAATGATCTTGCACAATTTAAAACTGATAATGCTAAACTTGCTGATGCAAGAAATTTATATTTGAAAATTAAAAATCATAAAGATTCAGAAGAGAGAGCAAAAAAATGTACTGAATTGATATATTCCAACATTGTAAATGATTTTGATAATTCTCAAGATGTAAATAAACTTGAAAAAGCAAAAAATGATTTGTCATATATAGTAAGTCAGATGGATACACAAAAACTTGAAGAGGATATATCTAAGAAGATAGTGTATTGCAAAGCACTTGGAGTAAAAAATTCTGCATTTGCCAATATTCAAGCTGTAGATGAAAGTATCAGATCGCTTAATGACATAAGAGATTTCCAAGGTGTATCTGACCTTATATATGAATTGGAAACTAAAAAAATATCTATTGATAGAAATGTAAAGAAAGCAAAAAGGGTTACATTCCTTACTGCTTTTGCAGCGGTATTTGTTCTGTTAGTTTTACTTATGGTTTCATTTTTGACAGGAACACTTTTAACAAATGGATTTGTAAAAGTTAAAGTAACCGATCAAAATGATAAAAACTATGGAAGAACTATATATGTGTACAAAATAAATGGTAAAATACAGGAATATGGAAATGTTGGCGGCATACCAATTTTCGGCGGTATAGTTGCAAGAGATGCTTGGTTTAAATCAGGAGAAAAATATTATTATTATGATTCAAATGGTGAACAAGTAAAAGGTAAAATAACAACTATTGATGGTAAACAGTATGCATTTAATAATGATGGCTCATTGGTAGTAAATGATTTTTATAATGGCCAGTTCTTTGATGCAAAAGGTCAAAGAATAACAAATGGTTTAGCTGAAATCGATGGCAAAGTTTATTATCTTGATAAAGAAGGTAAAAAAGCAAAAGATGAAAGATATCCTTGTAACAATGAGTTTGCATTGATAGGTATTCAAAAAATTGATGAAGTAGAATATAATTTTGGAGAAGATGGAATAAAACTTAAAAATGCCTGGGATAATAGTTTTGGTTCATATGCATACTATGATGAAAATGGTGCAAGGGTAAAAGGCAAGAATGGAGTACCAAATGTAATTATTGTTGATGGCAAACATTATGGATTTGATGACAATGGAAATTTGATTACTAATAATTTTGTTGGGACTTTGTGGGCAAAATCAGATGGAAGTATAGCATTTGATGAGGTAGTAAGATTGACAGATGGAAAGAAGTATTATTTTGATGCAGAAGGTAAGAGAGCCATGACAAGCGCAGAAGCTGAAGGAAGGTATCTATTGAGTGGTGGCGTAGTGGCTGATGGAAATATCAATGACACATATTATGTAGACGGATTTCCATACAATGGCGAAATGGGTGGAAAGTATTATTCAAATGGAAAATATGCAAAAAATACTTGGGCAGGAGACTTTTATCTAGATGGCAATGGTATGCCAGTTTATAATCAGTTTGTTGATAACAATAGGTATTATGTTGGAGCAGATGGTAGATATTTAAGAGATACAACTATGCAACAGGGAAATGTTTATTATACATTTGCTTCAGATGGAACATATACAAAACAAACTGTCACTACATACCAAGCGCCAGAAGAACTTGGAGACGGTGAAGGAGGTGGCAGAGGAACAGAGATTGCTACAGTTGATGTAAGTGTGGTTTTATCAACACCTAAGAATAGAACTATAAATGGATGTAAAGTTACATATGTGACTGTTGATAATGTTGTGACAACTAATAGCGATAGACAAGATGTTGCAAATGCAATAGCAAGAGTTTTAGATAATGCAGAAAGTGAAGTGATGACATTTATAGAGAATACTGCTAATAGTTCTCCAAGACCTGAACAATTAAAATTGACAAAATATGTCATAACAAATTGTACAAAGAAAAAAGCAACAGTTAAAGTGTATTTTTCAGGCAAGAAAAAAGATGGAAAGACTTTTAACAATAAACAAGGAACAATTAGTATAGATGTAGATGATGAAATGTATTCATTTAGAGAACCTAGTATTAAATTGGATTAGGAGGGAATATGTTTTGTAATAAATGTGGAACTAAATTAGAAGAAGGATCTTTATTTTGCCCTATGTGTGGCAATAAAGTGACGATAGATACTAGTAAAGAGGGTGCTTCAAAGGTTGATGAAACTGCAAATAATGAAGAGATAGAACTTAAAAAAGTTGAGCCTAAACAAATAAAGACAGTTACTGAAGAAGAAAAAAAGCAAAATGCCGAAGAAGTTAAAGGTATGTTCTTTAAAAAAGTTGAGGCAAGTCAAGAATTGATAGACGAATTAAAAGAAGCTGAGGAACAAGATCGCATTAATAATGCAAATGAGCAAGCACCAAGTGAAGTAAAGGATGAAAAACATAAGGGAAGTATTTTGACGAATATTATTGGAAAGTCTGCAGATAAAGACCTTGATAAACCAGTATATAAATCTAAGATTGTAATTTTTGGAGTTATATTACTTTTATTGTTATTCATAGCAACTATAGTTACAATTTCAATGGTTAGAATAAATACAAAAACACGTTATAGTGCTGATGTTTCTGATTCAAGTGAGTATAACAAAATTGAAATCAAAGAAATTAGTAATAAGAAAAATGGTTGGGTAGAAGATTATTATTACAAAAATGACAAGAAAGTAAAAAATGAATGGGCAGAATATAAGAGATCTGATGGGCTCATTGACTGGTATTATCTAGATAAAAACGGTGAAATCGTGAAATCTGATTGGATTGAGGATCCTCCAAATAGTAACAAGTGGTATTATGTCGATTCAAATGGTGCTATGATAAAGGGTAAATATGAATATGTAGGAAGTGATGTGTACTATTTTCAATCGAATGGGCAATTGTTAATTAATTCTACAACACCAGATGGAGAACATTTTGTTGGAGCGGATGGTAAAGTAATAAACTAATTTTATAGGGGCGTTTTCATACGTCCCTATATATTTATTTAGAGGTGACTAACTATGAAAATATTTAAAAGTATTATATCGTTGTTATTGGTATTTGCTTTAGTTTTTACTAATGTTAGATTAGATTTTCCAGTAGTAACAGAATATAATGAAACAGTAGCAGTTGATGAAACAGTTCAACTTAGGATACCTGGTGGAGCCACAAAAGTTGAATGGGAGACAAGTAGCAAGAGAATTGCAAAAATTTCTTATGATGGAAAAGTTACAGGTGTTAAGACTGGAACTTGTGATATAAATTGTAGAGCAGAGTATAGTAAATTTGTATTCTTTAAAGATGTAGTGAATTATGTATTTCATATAACGGTGGTGGAATCTCAAAACAATAATTCGCTAAAAACACCTGATATAAAATTTGATTCAGACACTTTGTTTGCCTACAAGGAAGACAATAATTCTCATTACAAGATGGGAGTAAGTGAAAGTTTTACTTTTGATATTTATACTGAAAATAGTGCTGATTCATCTTATGAAATTAAAGATGCAAATAAAAGAATTGTAAATACAAAAACAAAAAATGCAAATACAGCAAATGTATACACAGTTATGCCAGCTGATAAATATGAACAACTAACAACTTATGTTGTAAGTCTTAAAAATGGTGCACGCTTTGTAGATGAAGAATATGAAAATTGTACTACGCTTATATTCACTACAACTGGAGAGGCAAAGTACAATGTAAAATATAATGATAAAGTTATAAAAGATTTGATAACTTTACAAAGTGACAATGTTATAACAAAAACTGAAAATGGTAAGGAAGTATATGAAATCCAAAGCATAGATGCAGCTAAATATAGTGTTGGGCAAATATTAGTTACTGAAGATAATGTAACAAAAAAGAAAATGGCATATAAGATAATTAGCAAAGATAATAATAAAATTGTTGCAGAAAAACCAAAATTGAATGAAATCTATGATGAACTTGATGTTCATACCAATGGCTCGTTGAAGTTAGGATTAGAAGATATAAAAAAAGATAAAAAGTTAATGAAAGCTATTAAAGACGGAGTACTAGAATTATTTATACAAAATGCTTATGCAAGTGGTTATAATACTAATATTGCAGGAAATAATGTAGATGTTTCTTTTTCGGAAAAAAGTGACGGAACTATGGTGATTAAAGTAGCAATAGATGCGAAAAAGATAGCCGAGAATATTTCTGGTAAAATTATTTTTGATACTTCATTTAAGATAGAACATGATTTTATATTTAATATTTTAGCTATTGAGAATACTGCATTAGAAGTAAGGTTAAATAATCTTGAAACAAATTTGAGTTTTATAGCAGAAGGAAATTGGGGCTCATCAATAGATGATTCAAGTGATTTGATAAATGGTTCTGCTGAAAGTGAAGAATTAAGTTACAATGTATTTAGTCGTTCGTTTGATATAGTTGATGTTTTGAGTGGAGGTCTAACCATGGAGGCGCGTAATGAGTTAGAAAATTCCACTGGTCATAATTGGGGCTTAATTGGTGTTGCAATTGATATTGATATTGTAAACTATTTGATGGCTTCAATATCAATTAACTTAAGTGGCAAATACACAGCATCGTTTAGAAGCGGTGTATCGGCTATGAAAGGTGCATATGCATATCAGTCTATAAAAAGTAAATTCAGTATTAACTTAACTGTAGTAGGAAAAATTAGAGATACAGTCCAATTGCCTTGTGTCAAATTATACATATATGCAATAACAGATATGTTCTTTAACATAGGAGTTGAGGTATCTCCACAAATAGATTTAGTTGCGGCCGGAAAATATAAATTTGAATCAAGTAATATTACAAATGCTGGGAATAATAGTTCTTTCAGCGGTTATTTATCCGTTAGTGCAGATTTAAAGATAAAAGGAACTCTGTATATAGATTTGTATTTTACAAAAATTAATCCTGAAATAGAATTTGTTAGTATTCATTTATTTAATAAGAGTTTTGGAGACTTAATTGATATATATATAGAACCAAATGAAAGTGAGATGAATAGTGAAGAAAAATATGTGGCAGTGGGTAGTATTCATAAAGTATTAATAGACATGGATAGCGATTGGTTGGATACTAAAGAAGAAATTGTAAGCCCAGATGATAATAACTTAAAGTATTATTTAGATAGTAGCAAGACTAAAAGATTATTATACATCAATGGCAAAGGAGTACATGTACCATATCCACCAGGAGAAAATTTTGATATATTTGTAGAATATACAGGACAGTTCAATACTAAATTTGATGCTGTTTGTCATGTAACTACAACTATGCTTCCAACTACTACTATGGCACAGACAACTATGCCTATGACCACTGTTCCACCGACAATTGCACCGCCAGAAACAACTGTAGCACCATTGACTGGTAATAGTAAAATTGAAGGTATGGTTCAAGCTATAATTCCAGGAACAAATGAAACTCAGGTTGTGACAAATGCAGAAGTAAGATTTTATAACAGTAATAATCCGACTCAATTAGTTGGTTCGATATTTACAGATACAATGGGAAAATTCAGTAGCAATTTACCTGCTGGTAGTTATAAACTTGTGACAAGTGCACCAGGTTATGTGACACTTGAATCAACAGAGACTCTTGCTGACTATGAAACTAAATATGTAGAAATATATATATTATTCTCAGAAAATGAAACTGGTAAAGGAAGTGCTGCAGGTAAAGTTATAAATGCAGTAACAGGTGATGCTATTGAAGGTGTAAGGATAGGATTAAGAGCTGGTTGGAATAAAAATGGTGGTGAATATGCTATAACAAAAACTTTCCAAACAAATAGCAGTGGTAACTATAATATAAAAGATGTTGATGTTGGATACTATACTCTTGAATTTGTAAAAGAAGGATTTGTAAATGAGTATAAAAACATATTGATATTACATTCAAAGCCAATAACTGATTATAATACTGCATTAAATCCTATACTTACTGGAGAAGGAGATTTAAGAATAGTTCTTAAGTGGGGATTAACTCCGAATGACTTAGACTCACACCTAATAGGAAAAAAACCAAATGACACATATTTTGATGTATATTTTCATGCGAAAAAATATGATTATGAGAATATTGAAATGGCCAACTTAGATTTAGATGACAGAGATAGTTATGGTCCTGAAACGATCACAATCACCAATAAAATTTTTGGTAATTATGTTTATGGTGTTCATGATTTTTCCAATGGATCAAGCACTAATTCTAAGGCGCTTAGTAATTCTAATTGTAATGTAACTATCTATGTAGGTGATACTGCAATAAAAAAATTCAATATCCCAACAAATAGAGTAGGAACATTTTGGGAAGTATTTTCAATAGATGAGAATTATCAAATTACAGCTATCAATAAAATATATAATTATAGCCCACTTAGCAATGATTATTCAAGATTTGCAATAGAGTCAGGTGACTGGGACGGCGGAAGTGATTATGAAGGAATCAGTGTAGGTATTGGTGACAATAATAATATCATAATCGGAAATAATTCAGAGGATAATATTGAAAGTATTTCAAAGACTTATGCAATAAGTTCAACTGAAAATGTTTCTTATACTTACGAGGATGTTAATTCAACTGTTAGAATAAAAATTATTAAACCAAGGATAAATGGTTATAACTATCAAGTGATTAATGAAAATATGGATGATGCTATAGAAGATATAAAAGCAAAAGTTGAAGAGTATATAAATGAGAATGAAGATAAGATAAAATCCATAACTTTCAAAGCACCATATCTAGAAGTAAGTAGTGGAAATGACATCGAAATGAGATTTGTTGCAGATGTTAAAAACAAAGATAGCAGCACAGGTCAAATAAAATATTCTCTAAAATATAATGTCATTGATGACACTTGGCAAGTTGATATGTTTGAATAAAAATTATATATCAAATATAAAAGGGTGGACAATCCACCCTTTTTTTATTTATGTGAATCTCTAAAAAGTGAGATTACATTATTAGCTCGCTAACTGTGATTGTGTAAGGACTTGTGCCTTCGTGTAAGACTTTGCCATTTGTATCTATAATTTTTACTTCATTGTTATCTAAGTCAGTTATATATGAAAGGAAATCATTTGACCCTTTGATAGTTAAAGTTTTTAATTCAGAATCACCAGACACTACCCAGTGTGAATTTTCATCAATTGTGAGATTAGTGTAGCCACCTGTGTTTGCACCATTTGCAGCATTATCATCACGAACTATGGAACCAGTGAAGGTTGAGCCTTCAAGTAAGCTTAAGTCAAGTGTACTTATAGAATCATAAATAATTTTGCCTGACAATTTTTGTTCGCGAGCATTGAAAGTGCAAGTAGCACCATTTGCACCTTTTGAGCCCCAACCTCTTTCATTGTTGTTGCCAGTTGCTTTAAGTAAAAATTCTGAATCCTCACTTGCATTGATAACAACATTTCTTATATTAAATTCTGATTCGGTGTTGGTGGTGTAAAAAACTCCGCCATTTTTTGTTGTAAGACTTCCGCCTTCCATGTTGAAAGTGCCTTTGCCAATTTTAGAATCGCCAGACATACTTTGATAAACTATTACTGACCAAGTGCAATCATTTTGAGGCAGGTCAGGCATAGTTGAAGTGAGTTCACTGTCGCGAAGAGTTATAGAATTTAAACCTTCTATACATATGCCTTCAGAATTATTTGCTATAAGTTTGGCATCATTTACTTCTATGTCGGCAGTTGAATAGATGGCAGGAGAGCCAGAGCCGTTTGTGGTAAATGTTCCACCATCAACTACCATTTTTCCACCGCCGCGGTCTGAACGAATGGCAGCACTTGATTCACCAGAAGTTGTTGCATTTACATTTGCAGCATAAAGTGTGCCACCACCAGCGACGTGGATACCGCCCGATGTATCTTTTTTTGTAGTGATATTAACATTGTTTACATTTGCGACTCCATTTCCATATGCAAATACACCAGCACCACCTTTTGAATCTGTGTTGATTTCACCGACATTTAGATTCAGTGTGCCGTTTGTCACGAGTGTTGCAGCACCAACTCCGTAAAATGATGCAGTATCACCGCCAGTACTATCGCTATTTGTGCGATCGATTTTAAAATTGTTTATGGTTGCAGTGATGTTTTTATCAACTAAGATTGCAGATTCATCTTTGCCTGATGAAGATAAATCTAAATCTTGTATATATGTATCTTCGTCATAGGTGTTGACTGCGGTGTAAGAAATGGAGTTAGATTGCTTGCCCATCATATTGAAAGCATTTCCATCTGGTGGAGGTCCATCTGGACGCTCGCCATTAAAACCTTCTGGTGGTTCGCCTGGTCGCTCGCCATTTGAAGCTGGGGGCTCACCTGGTCGCTCGCCATTTGGAGCTTGACCGTTTGCTTGATTGGAAATGGTGGTTTCATTTGCACCTGTAGTTGCATTTGTGGTTTGGTTTCCACCGCAAGATGTTATTGCAAATGAGATGAGTGAAAGTGAAATAGCGATGAATATAATTTTAGTAATATTAGAATTATTTTTTTTGTTAAACATATTAATTTTCGCCTCCTTTTAAAAGCTACTCAAAAGATTTTAACATAAATATGTGAAAATTTAAAGAACGATTGGCAAAATGGGGCTCGCGTAGCTCGCCCGTACGAATCGTAGGCGCGAGCTATGCAAGCGCAAGGGTGTCCCCAAATCCGTAGGCGCGAGCTATGCGAGTGCAAGGGTGTCCCCAAATTTCAAATAATATACCCCGTCCCCAAATTTAAATAGGGATGTGGTATAATGCGGGGTGTGGAGAGTGTGTATGGATAAGGTTTTGATTATGGGCCTTGGTCTTATTGGTGGCTCGTATGCGAAGGGATTTACGAAAAATGGAATAGAAGTATATGCATATAATAGAAGTGCAGCTTCTATTAATTATGCGAAAGAGAATAAAATAATAGTTGATGGAACGAGTGAATTGAGTGCTGATTTTATTTCTAAGTTTGACAGAATTGTTTTTTCTTTGTATCCAAAATTTTTTTTAGAGTTTATAGATAAGCATAGTGACTATATAAAGGATGGGGCTATAATAACAGATGTGACAGGAGTTAAAGAGTCAATAGTAAGCCTTGTCCAAAATAAATTGGGGACACGAGTTGAGTTTATACCAGCACATCCTATGGCAGGAAAAGAAGTAACAGGGGTAGAGAATGCTGATGAGAAAATATTTGAAAATGCAAATTATATAATCACACCAACTGAAAAAAATACAGATAAGGGGATAGCATTTGCAGAAGAGATAGGTAAAATTTTAAAATTCAGAAAAATCTCTTATCTCACAGTAAAAGAACATGACGAGATGATTGCATTTTTATCGCAACTTACACACTGCATAGCTGTATCACTTATGACTTGTAAAAATTCAAAAGAGTTAGTTAATTATACAGGTGATTCATTTAGAGATTTAACGAGAATAGCAAATATCAATGAAAATATGTGGACAGAACTTTTTATGATGAATAAAAAAGCATTATTAAAAGAGATGGATTCTTTTATTAATTGCATAACTCATCTAAGAGACTATATAAGTGAAGGCGATGAAGAAAAAATTAAAAATATGATGCGACTATCAACTGAGAGAAGAAAATATTTCGATAAAAAATAAAAAACACATCTCATTATGAGATGTGTTTTATTTTTGTAAGCATTGTACGGGCGAGCTATGCGAGCCCCTTTTTGCGCTCTATTTTTTCTTAGTCTCAGTACTTGACACACAGAGTGCACAAGCAGAGTCGCCAGTTATATTAACAACCGTTCTTCCCATATCAAATATCCTATCAACACCAAGTACAAGTGCTATACCATCTACAGGAAGTCCTACTGCTTGAAGGACCATTGCGAGCATAACCACACCTGCCCCAGGAACACCTGCAGTTCCGACAGATGCTATAGTTGCAGTAACTATGACAGTGATGATTTGTGGAAGTGTAAGAGTTATACCATAGCAACTTGCTATAAATACTGTACATACAGCTTGATAAATTGCAGTTCCATCCATATTGATAGTAGCACCAAGAGGAAGTACAAAAGAAACTATATCTTTCTTTCCACCCATTTTAACGGTGCAATCAATATTTATAGGAAGAGTCCCGACAGATGAGGCACTTGAAAATGCCATAACCATAGCAGGTGCTATACCTTTAAAAAATTCTGCTGGTCTTACATCTGTAAATACAGTTACAAGAGTTGAATAAGTAACAAGCATATGAATAATATATCCAAGATATGCGATACCTATGACAAGTGCAAGTGAACCTAAAATCTTAGGACCATTTTCAGCAATGACAGGTGCTATAAGACAAACGATGCCGACAGGAGAGAAATGAATAATCATATCCATAATCTCAATGAATACTGCATTTGCAGATTCAAGTACTGTAGCAAAAGGTTTAGCCTTATCGCCTGCAATTATAATCGCGAAGCCGACAAAAAGTGCTATAACTATAACTTGAAGCATTGATGCATTTAAAAGTGGAGCAACTATATTTGTTGGGAACATATCTGCAACAACCTGTATAAAGTTTTTAGTTTCTTTTGCAGTATATTCAGCACCAGTTACATCAAGGATAACAAATTTGTTTTTGAAGAGCATAGCAATTATTGTTCCGATTACAAGGGCAACAAAAGTTGTAAAAAGATAAAAAAGAATAGTCTTAATTCCTATAGACCATACTTTTTTTATATCACTTAAACTAATGATGCCACATATTATAGAAAGTAAAACGATAGGGACAACTACAAACTTAAGTAAGTTTAAGAATATATCTCCGATTGGTTTAATGTATTCTTGAAGTAATTTCAGTGAAGTAACTTCTGTGTTTAAAAAGAAAGTATTATCAAGTGGACCATCTGCTACACAAAGTAGACCTAAGATAATACCAATGATAAGTCCAATAAAAATCTTGATTGAAAGTGGTATTTTTTTCTTTTCCATAATAGACCTCCAAAATCTATATTAAGGGAACCTCTAACAAGAATCCTTACATATATAATATCATAAATAAACATTTTAGTATATAGTTATTTTTTATTAAGGTGGCCTTAAGTTAGTGTAAAATACTATTGCAAGTAAATTGTTATGGTGGTATAATAGAAAATTGTGAAAAGCATACTTGTGAAAATTATATTGGCTCTAGTGATAGTTATATCTTTTTTATTAGAGTCATTTGCACTTAATATAACAACTATGGGACTTGACGAGAGTCTTATGAGTACCTATCTTGCAGAAGATGAAAGTCAAAATGTTGAGATAAGAAAAGTAATTGATAATTTTATATATAATTATATAAAACCAGAAATGACTGATTTTGAAAAAGAGATAATGATTATAAAATATCTCGTAGCAACTACAACTTATGCTGAGGAAGAAGAATATAATGAAAGCCCTTCAATCAATGATAGTTATAAAGCATATGGAGCGCTTGTAAAGCATAGAGCAACTTGTTCTGGATATGCTAAAGCATTTGACCTTATAGCAAAAACTTGTGGCTTATCAACAAATGTTGTGACAGGAACTGCTCGCAACACTAAAAATGTAGAAGCAGCTCATGCTTGGAATCAAATCTATCTTGATGGTGATTGGTATAATGTGGATGTTACTTGGGAAGACCCTGCAAGCAATGTGGAAGTTGGTTTCAATCAGCTTTTCAATAATTATATAAATGGTACTGATGCAGAGTTTAGTATAAATCATTTTAGAGAAAATGGACATACTTGCACTGCAACTAAATATGGAAAAAATACAGTGGCATATTATTTAAATACTGGCTTGATAGATTTTAATGCCAATGTTGATGCTATAAGAAAATTATATGAGATGCAAATTGCAGAATTGACATTGCAAAATAAAAAAGACGAAGCAAAGTTAATTCTTGAAAGACTGTTGTTGCTTGGTGCTAAATACGATGACAATTCAAATGTCATAGTAGCGGATGATGCAAATGTAACTGCATATGTTTTGGGACGACTAGCTCTTGGTGAAAAAGTTATTTCATTCGTTACAAATGCAGGAACTGAAAATGTACTAAGCATAGATAAAAGTGACTGGTTACAAAATAATATAAATATACCAGGAAAAACTAGACTAAATAAAATTTTTTCAACTGATGGTATGTATGATACTCGAATTTTAGTTTTTAGTTTTGAACAGTAAAAAGGAGGAGTTTATGAACTGGAGAAAAATTTTAACAATATTTTTAGGATGTGTGCTTGTAGTAGGTGGTTTATATTGTTTATTTACACCTATTGAGACATATTTAACTACAGGATATGTAGTTGGTGTTCTTATCTTATGTGATGCTATAGGTACTATTGTTGCTTGGTTTGATGTTAGACAATACACAGAAATCAGTGGCTGGTATTTAGCAGGAGCTATTATATCACTTATTTTTGGTATCATAGTTATAGTAAATATCCCAATGCAATTCATGGTAGATATGGCTATAATCGGTATGGTAGCAGCTTGGATAATCGTACTTGCTATCTCTCGTATAGTTCTTGCAGTTAGAATCAAGAAGGTAAATGATTTGTTGCCAAATGCATTCAAAAATAGCAGATGGATAGGTCTTATCTTTTCAAGCATACTTATGATTGCATTTGCAATTATCTGTGCGGCAAGACCAGCTTTTGCTTCAACATTACTTGGAATATTTATTTCAATAAATATCATCTTAACTGGTGTGGGACTCATTACTTTAGCTTCATATATGCCATCAAAAGTAGCTAATGCTTAAATTTTAGCAAAAATAAGCATTTTAAAAGCCTATTTTAGCAATAAAATAGGCTTTTTTAGTGTAAAAAGTATTAAAATAGTATTAAGATTTTAAAAAATCGCATATTTATATTGAAAAAAATCCTTGAATTATGTATAATATTGAAAATGGGTTTTTGTGCTCATTTGGATTTTTTGTATGTATAATGATAAAATATTATAGGGCTTAAGTTTGATAACCCTTAAAATAAATTATAGGAGCATGTTATGAAAAAGTTTCAAAAGATTTTAAAAACATTATCAATTTTAATGGTAATTGGTCTTATGCTTATACCAGTGGGGACTGTGTTTGCAACGGGAACAGATAGACCACTTACCGATAGAGAGAATGCTGCATTTATTGTTCGTGATGAATGGACAGCTTGGGTTAAAGGTTTTACAGCATCCCTATCAGAACTTGATAAAAATGCAACTACAAGAATCTATGACAACATGGATTTTTATGACATGCAATATAGATTTACAGAAAAATATAAAAAAGTTCCTGAGTATCTTGATGAAGATGGAAAGCCAACTCAGAAACTTAAAGATATGATAAAAGAGAAAAGAAAAGAAATATCAGGAGCTCCTAAGCGTGAGTTCTTGTGTTTCACAGCAAAAACAAATGGAGTGTCAATAAGTTTGTCAAATGCAAACTTAGGAACTATCGGACGGTCAAGTGATGGAGTATCATTTACTTCATGGAATGGAAGTGCTGTGACACTTACTAATAGTGGTGATAAATTATATGTATGGAATAAGGGAGAAAATTTATCTAATTCTACGACACAAGCTCAATTTTCAATATCAGGTGGAAATGTAGAAGTTTCAGGTGATGCTGCCTCAATGATTAATTTTGGCGAGGCAAAACCTTATTGTTTCTATAAATTATTTGCGGGTACAGGAAGAAACCTTTTGACATCTTTACCAGAAGTTTCGTTGGCTAATACAGCGGACCATTGTTATGACCAAATGTTTTATGGATGTAATAATGCTAAGACAGGACCAAGTAGTTTACCAGCTGAAAATATAGCTAGTAGAGCATATGATGAAATGTTTAGTGAATGCAGGCAATTAGAAACAGCTCCTTCTATACTCGCGAAATCTGTAGGTTATTACGGATGTAACAATATGTTCTATAATTGTACTGCATTAAAAGTTGCCCCAGAACTTCCTGCAACTACACTTAATAGTTCATGCTATAGTGGCATGTTTTATGGGTGTACTGGGTTAGTTACTATAACATCAACATTACCAGCATTAACAATTCCAGAGGGTGCATATGATGGTATGTTTCAGGGGTGCACTACAATTACAAAAACACCATATATAAAAGCTAAAACCATAGCTGCTGGTTCTATGGATTTGATGTTTGATGGATGTTCTGCATTAAATGAAGTGCATTTGGAAGACTATAATGGTGAATTGACAGCAGCAAATGTGGGGGATTTTGTATTTAGCGATGTTGCATCCAGTGGCACAATTTATTACCCTGGACCAACTGAACCTGGTTCAGGGTTAATTCCTTCTGGTTGGACTAAGGTTAGTTCGAATTAAACTATATAGTAACCAATTATAATTTTATAAAGAGGTTAAAATGAAAAGTTTAACAAAAAAAGTTTTAATAATAATTGCTTCCGTCATAATTATGGGTCTCATTGCTGCGATTCCAGGTTTTGCTGAGACTCAAGAAGAATTAAAACAAATTTTTGTTACTCGTGATGAGATAAATCTTTGGATAAATGGTGACTCAACTTCAACAGGTATGAGTGAGATACTTGCCAACCTTGAAGTAAATATGCAGCAACAAGTTCAATCAAAAGTTAAGTATGAGATGTCTATTCGCGGCATCAAGGACAATGCAGAAACAACAGTGGCAGCAAGCCCATAAGATAAAATATAAAACACTCATTGAAGGAGACGAACATGTCTCCTTTTTATATTGTTATAAAATAAGTAATATGATAAAATATCGTATGGGCGAGTTACACGAGCCCTTGTATGAGCGATATCGTATGGGCGAGTTACACGAGCCCTTTTATAAGCGATGCAATAGTGAAAATAAAACAGAATGATTTATGTACATATAAAAAAAGAATTAGCGAAATTTGAGACAGACATAAGAGACTTATGCCTGGCTTTTTTCCCTTTGCAAAATTTAAATTTGGGGACGGGGTATATTATTGCAAAAAAAGGGACACCCTTTAATAATAAAAAAAATTTAAATTTGGGGACGGGGTATATTATTGCTAAAAAAGGGACACCCTTTGAAAACGATATAATTGTTAAAGATTATTACACTGGTCCTCTTACCGGTGACCGCCTCACCATAAAATCAGAACTTAAAAGACAGCTCTATAATCACCTATCAAAACTCACAGGCAAAACTTTGCTTTGGGGCACTCTCACAGGCATCCGTCCCGTGACCATCGCAACCAAATTTTTCGATTTAAATTTGGGGACGGGGTATATTATTGACAAAAAAGGGACACCCTTTGGCGCTCGCATAGCTCGCGCTTACAGGTTGTATGGGCGAGCTATGCGAGCCCCTGTGAGTTTAGGGACACCCTTTGAAAATGCAAAAAATGATAAGTTAAATATCAAAAACGCTGTATGTGATGAATTGATAAAAAAAGAATTAAAAAAAGAGTATTACATAAGTGACGAGAAAGCAGATGAACTTATAGAAATTGCAAAGAATGAAGTACAAATTTTAAATAGAAATGAAATAAAAGATTACAAAGATATGTACAGTGTATATGTGGGTGTTCCATTTTGTAAAAGCACCTGCCTTTATTGCTCGTTTACATCATTTAACATAGAAAAATTTGGCAAATATGTAGATGATTACCTTGAAACGCTTGAAAAAGATTTTGCGACTCGCATAGAAAAGATTAGGGAAAGTGAAAACAAAGGGTGTCCCCAAATTTCAAATAATATACCCCGTCCCCAAATTCAAAAGCTGCAGCCGCTCACTCTTTATATTGGTGGCGGCACACCGACTTCACTTGATGAGACTGCATTTGAAAAAATGCTAACTATAATAGATAAGTATGTTGATAGAAGCAAATGCGTTGAGTATACTGTCGAGGCGGGGCGACCTGATACGATTACGAAAGAAAAACTTTTAATTATGAAGAGGCATGGGGTTACAAGAATTTCTATTAACCCACAGACATTTAATCAGAAGACTCTTGATCTTATAGGAAGGAAGCACACAGTTAAAGATGTGGTTGAGAAGTTTAAACTTGCAAGGTCCCTTGGTTTTGACAACATCAATATGGATATAATTTTGGGGCTTCCAAATGAGCATCTCTTTCAAGTCCTTAAAACTTTAAATGGAATTAGAAAATTAAAACCTGATTCATTTACAGTTCATTCGCTTGCACTTAAGAGAGCAGCGAGACTAAATTTTGAACTTGATTCTTGGACTAAGAATTATTATTTAGCAGGACTTGGTAATCGTATGATGGCGAAATGCTATATTCCCGAAGGTAAGCGTGAAATTGACAAGATGTTTAAGTGGAGCCGCCGCCTTGCTGATTTTCTTCATTTACAACCATATTATTTATATCGTCAAAAAAATATGGCAGGCAATCTTGAAAATGTTGGTTATGCAAAACTTGGAAAAGAATGTGTATACAATATAATGATGATGAGTGAAAGACATACTGTGTATGGCTTTGGCACGGCGACTACTAAAAAGATTTTTTATGAAAATGATGGCAGCAAAAGAATTGAGAGTGAGGAAGGCTATAAGTCGGTGATAGATTATTGTAAATCATTTGAGACCATATGATACTGATATAACAATTGTAAGTAAAATAAAACCAGCAATGTATGGGCGAGCTAAGCGAGCCCTCGTTAGTAAAAGTATAAATGTTATACGAAATAAAAAATGGAACAGTTTCTTTAGGTGGAAATGAGATATTATCCCATTTCAATTTTCGTATGCTTGACAATGAAAAAATTGGTATAGTTGGAAGAAATGGTGCAGGGAAGACAACTTTACTTAAACTTATGAATGGCGACATAGGACTTGATTATAATGATGATAATACTATGGGGGAGATAGTTAAGTCAAAAGATTACAATGTAGGTTTTCTTAGACAACAGTTGGCTGGAGCAGAAGACAGAGACGGGGCTCGCATAGCTCGCCCGTACGAGAGCACTCAGGAACCCGTAGCCGCGAGCTATGCGAGCGGTGCAACTCGCCCAGACGGTGCGAATTCTCTTACTGCCTATCAGTATCTGCTTTCTGCATTTGAAAAACTACTTGATATGGAAAGAAAGATTGAAAAGATTACTGAAGAGCTGAGCGAGAATTATAATGAAAAGAAAGCAAACGACTTAAACATCCTTATTGACACATATAACTTTGAAGGTGGCAACACTTATATAAAAGAATTAAAAACTGGATTTAAAAAATTTGGTTTTAGTGAATCGGATTTAGAAAAAGAAATGAATGAATTTTCGGGTGGGCAGGCAACTAAAATTTCACTTTTAAAACTTTTGTTGTCAAGACCTGATGTGCTCTTACTTGATGAGCCGACAAACCATCTTGATATAGAAGCGATTGAGTGGATGGAGGAATATTTAAAAAATTATAAAAAAAATGTCGTAATTGTTTCGCATGATAGAATGTTTATTGATAACATTTGCAATGTAATCTATGATGTTGAAAATAAAACTACTGAAAGATATGATGGCAATTATACTGACTTTGTGGCACAAAAAGAAATAAATTATCAATTGAAGCTTGCTGAATATAATAAAAATGTGAAAGAGATTGAAAGGCTTACTGCACTCGCTGATAGATTTAGATATAAAGCGACAAAGGCGAAGATGGTGCAGTCAAAAGATAAGGTGATAGAAAAACTTGAGGCGAAGACATTTAAACCACTTGAATCAGATATGAAAACTTTTCATGTGAAGATAGTGCCTCGCGTAGCAGGCGGAAGAGATGTGCTAAGGTGCAACAACTTAGTAGTTGGGTATGATGGGGCTCGCATAGCTCGCCCATACGAGAGCACTCAGGAACCCGTAGCCGCGAGCTATGCGAGCGGCAATGCGATTGCAACAGTGAATGTGACAGTAAGTAGGCGAGACAGACTCGCCGTTCTTGGTGCAAATGGCACGGGCAAATCAACATTTATAAAAACTATTGTAGGGGTTATTCCAAAACTTTCTGGTGAATACGAATACGGTCATGAAATAGAGTTTGAATATTTTGATCAAAGAATTGCTGAGAATAATTCAGTAAAGACAGTGTTTGAAGATTTTTCTGATGAGTTTCCTACATATACAAATACTGAAGTGAGAAATCGACTTGGAAGATTTTTATTTGGTGAAGAAGATATAGTTAAGAGAGTATGTGATTTATCCGGAGGAGAAAAAGTTAGACTATGCTTATCAAAAATATTTGAGAGAAAACCAAATTTACTTATACTTGATGAGCCGACTAACCATCTTGACATACTTGGAAAAGAAAGTCTTGAAGAAATTTTAAATAATTTTGAAGGCACAGTTATTTTTGTTTCGCATGATAGATATTTTGTAAAGAAGATTGCAAATAAAGTTTTATATTTTGAAAAATGTAGTGGGGCTCGCATAGCTCGCCCGTACGATGATGAGACTCGCATAGCTCGCCCATACGATGCGAGTTCTACGAGCACCATGTGTCAAACAAAGTTTTTTGAATTTGGCTATGATGATTATGAGAAGTATGTGAGAGAGCAGGAGGAGAAGAACGATGGGGCTCGCATAGCTCGCCCGTACGAAGAGGCTCACACAAATGATATTACCACTACTGATGACTTGTCAAATAAAGATAATTATGAATTAAACAAACAAAAGAACAAAGATAAAAAACGAGCGAATAAACTTGAAGATGAGATTGCAAGAATTGAGAACGACATTTCAAAACTTAAGGATTCTTTGATGGATGAAAAAAATCAAAGTGATTTTTTAGAATTAAGCAAGATTAATAATAAGATAGAAGAATTAAATAGTTTGCTTGAAAATAAGTATGCTGAGTGGGAAAAATTGTCCCAGTAAATATGAAAAATATAGTAAAAAAACATAGTTTTAACTCTTGCAATATTTATAAAAATAAATTATAATTATATAGAACTAAAAAAGAACATATCAATCAAAGGATTTATAGAGTCTTTTGATTCATCCAGTATGTAATTCTAAAAGGAGAACGAAATGAAAAAGATTATAAGTATTTTATTAATAACTATGATGGTTATGTCATCAATTATACCTGCAAATGCTGCTAAATATGTGACAGGAGCAACAGTTGGCTCAGTTGTTTCTAAAACTCCAACTAATGTATATTTTAAAGATCTTGTAAGATTTGAAGAAGTTGCGACTAACACTTATGGAAAACAATCAAGAATTATAAATGCAACAAGATATAACGGCAGTGCAACAACTTGGGTTGTAAGACTTGAGGTTGGTTCAGGTGAAGAAAAGACTACTGCTGATTATATTTTAAATGTTGCACCATATTCAAAAGATCTTGCAAATAATAAAATAGTATCAGTTCCTGCAAATGGAAATGTTGAAGAGGGTGTAGCACTTTATGGACCAAGTTGGTTCTATTTTGGAGTATTTGATGATGAAAGTAGACACGATATCTGTGGATTTATGATAGCTGAAAGAATAAGAAGATATTCAGCATGGAGTGACTTGAGATTTAATGGCACAAATAAGAGAGGAATCACTTATACTGGTTCTTATACAGAACCATGTAGCAGTAATTTCCTTGAAAGCCATATGGAAGCAGTTTATTAATAATATTAGGTGGTCACATGACCACCTTTTTTATACTATTAAATAAGTGTTAAAATATCACTTCCCTGCCCGGTAATTATTACAAAATTATTAAGAAAAAAGGGCTAAAAATGGGCAAAAAACAATTAAAAATATATTGACATAAAACAAAAAAGTGATATAATTATTATATATTTTCTATAGGAGGAAAAAACAACTATGATGAGTAAAAGAATTATGGCATCTTGTCTTGCACTTTCTATGGTGCTTGGAATGTCAGTAAATTCATTTGCAGCTCTTAGAAACACAGCTGGTGCAACTACTATAATTAGTGGCGGTGTTGCTTCTACTGTTCCTGGTAATGCATACCAATCAGTGTATACTAATGCTGCTGGTCAAGTTATCCATGAGAGATCAGTTAGACGTGTTACTATCAATGATTTTAACCGTTTACTTGATGTATGTAATGAAAATTACAGTGAAAAAGGATTAGTAAAGAGAGCAAAAGGTGCTAATGGTGAAGTAGGAACAGCTGAGCCTGTAGGTTCAGATGTTACTAGCCCAGAGAATCTTGACACTAACACTAATGCAGTTAGACAACCATTAGAGTCACGTCAATATACTGGTAGAACAGTTGATGTTAAGCACATCGTTTATGGCCCAGTTAATGAGCTCACTGGAAAACCAACAGTTGAGAGAATTGATACTGAGCAACTTAAACTCACTAGTATGCACGATTATGTTTCTCAAGGCAAGAAGATCAGATTTGTAAATGGTCTTAGACTTTCTGATACAGAATTTGTAATCAGAGTAGACTGTGACATTCAAGATACTGATCCAAAAGCTCCTCAAACTTTCAGAGGTGATTACTTCGTATCAGTATTACCTTACAGAGAGAGAGAAGCTGGTGTTGACACTGAAGGAAAGATGACAACAGAAGCTGTAAATGTTCCTGATGAGTTTGGTGATCTTTACAATAACAATATGTTTGGACCAGCATGGTTCTTCTGTATGTTATTTGATGAGACTCAACCAGTAGGAAAGAGAGATATCATCGGATATCTTGTAGCTCAAAGAATTTCAAGATGGCCAGATTGGAACGATCTTCGTTTCTATTACGGAGAAACTCCATTAAGAAAAGTAAGAGATGGCAAGGTTGTTAATGTACCAAACCCAACTCAAATCGCTAGAGAGTCTGCTACTGTTTACGCTATAAAAGGCAAGAGTGAACATTGGACAGATAAGGGAACTGAAATGAAAGACCCTTCAACTGGTGAGAAAGTTTTCAGAAATGGAAGAAAGCAAGTTATCAGAAATACTTTTGTTGATGTTAGCTTGAAGTATCCAAGAGTTGCTTATACTTATGCTACAGCAAGTTCAAATACTTGGTTAGCTACAGTACAAGCTTCAAATCCAAATTGGTAATCTAAGTAGAGAATAAAATCTTTTACTAGTAAAAGAAGTCCCTGCTTAAAGCGGGGCTTTTTTTTGTCCAAATTTTATGATATAATAACATTATACTATTGTTTATATCTCGCATCAAAAATAGGTCGCTCAAACTAGAATTTTTATGCGAGCTTTGTCTCGCTTTTTGTAAGAGTTTTGCAAACTCGCGCTTTGCGCTCAAACAATGCTAAAACTCTAAACAAAAAGCTTCGCCAAATTCGCAAAAATTTGTTTTCGCTCCAACTATTTTTTTATGCGAGATATAAACAATATATAGTAAATGAATTTATATAAAAACTGCACAAAAAAGGGAGCAAAAGGGAAATGAAAGAAAAAAAATATGTAAGATTATTAATATCAGTTTTGTTGATATTGGTAATTGTATCTACATTGACCTATGCTATATCAATGAAATCTGGAAAAAAAGTTTATGGCCCACTTTCAGAGAGTATGGAGTCCTATTATGCTAACATAACTGGTGGGGATGAGTTTTTTCAGAGATATTTGAAGATAGATGAGAATAGTACCTTTGGTACTGATGCAGATAATTCAGCAATATACAGAGTTGCTGTTGAAGGTGATAAGAGTAGATATATTTCTTTAACTTTTGATAGTTCGTGGATAGATTATTACACGATTCCTTTACTTGATATGTTAGATAGTCATAAGGCAAAAGCAACATTTTTTCTTACAGCATTTTACATAAGAGCACATTCTGATTCAGTAAAAGAAATTTTAAGAAGGGGACATGAGATAGGAAATCATTCAAAAAGTCATACAAAATTTACTGAACTTAAAGAAAAAACTATGATAAAAGAAATAGAGGATTGCCACAAAATAGTAAAAAATTTGACAGGAATAGATATGTGCTTGTTTAGGTTTCCATATGGCAGCTACAACAATACTGCCATTAAACTTTTAAGAGAGAGGGGCTATTATCCTATACAATGGAAAATAGATTCTCTTGATTGGAAAAATGAAAGTGCAGAGGCAATAATAAAAAAATTAGAAAATGAAAATGCTTATGAAGCTGGCAATATAATATTGTTTCATAATGGTGGAGATTTTACTGTAGAAGCTCTTGAAACAATATTTAATGAATTGGAATTAAGAAGACTAAAATGTGTAAAAATTTCAGATTTGATTTATGAAGATAGTTTTTATATAGATAAAAAAGGTCATCAGAAGAAAAAACAATAGTGGAGAGCCATATAAATGTTGAAAAAAGAATTTAAAACATTAATAAAATTATCCTTTTGTATGATTATGATTATATCGCTTTGTATACAGAGTTTTGCAGCAAAGAAGGTATATGGACCCAATCTTAGAGAATTAGATAAGTATAGAAAAATAGAATATCATCAATTTGAATCGCATCCTAAAAATTGCTTCTTTGGAAATAATGAAGATTGTGGAGCGATAAAAAGTGTCGAAGTAAAAGGAGATAAAAGTAATTATATAGCATTGACATTTGATAGTTCATGGAACAACACTCAGACTTATGCACTTCTTGATTTGCTTGATGAACACGATGTTAAGTCAACTTTTTTTTTGACTTCAATTTTTATAAAAGAAAATCCAGAACAGGTTAAAGAAATAGCTGCTCGTGGTCATGAAATAGGTAATCACACTGATACACATACAAGTTTTAAAAAGTATAAAATTGAGAATGACAGAGATAAGATGGTAAGTGAAATTACCGAGTGCCATAAATTGATAAAAGATTTGTTGGGCATAGATATGTGTCTCTTTAGATTCCCATATGGGCATTATACTGCTGAATCAATAGGCGTTGTTAAAGAATTAGGATACTATCCTATTCAGTGGACAGCTGATTCGTTTGACTGGAAAAATGTAAGTGCATTAGAAATATTGAAAAATTTAAGGGCAGAAAAAGCATATAAGGCAGGAAATATTGTTTTATTTCATAATGGGGCATTGTATACTGTGGAAGCTCTTAAGTCAGCACTTTTAAATTTTAAAAAAGCAGGTCTTAAATGCGTAAAAGTATCAGATTTAATATACACTGAAAATTTTTATCTTGGAAAGAATTTTAGACAGATAGAAAATAAATAGAATATAAAATTCACTACTTAAGTTCTGGAAAATCTTTATGAATTTCTTCTGCAAAATCACCAGTTCGTTCAAATTTAGCATATAACTTAATGTTAGAACCATTGTTTTCTATGAATTCATTATCAATAGTGCTTAATGGATTAGAGTTAAAGTTTTGATCAGTATACCAGGCTAAAAATTTAAAACCATAGCAGTCAAAGTTATTTGGCAAAATAATTTCGGAGTCCTCGCTTATCTCATAATTATAATTAACTTGTCTAATGAAATCTTCTTTTAAGAGTCCAGGTATTTTATCATAAAGCATAGGTATGTTGTTGGCTTGATAAAAATATGATGGAAGAGTATCTTTAGAATATATAAAAAATTTAGTAGTGTCTATAATACTTGCATATGGACTGGCAAAAAAATCACTTCCACCTGGATTCTTTACACTTCCATCTTCCCTTGTGTAGGTATAACCTTCGTCAATTCTAAAATGATAAAAGAATTTTCTAAGAAAATATAAAAAATCAATAAAACGATTATTCCGTATACAATGTCCAATAAAATAGTTTTTATCTTTTTGCTCTACAAAATTACTCCCGAGTTTTTTATATGCAAAATATGGAGCAAAGGCTTTGCCAACAAGCGGAAGACCAGTAGCATCCTTATCATCCCATTCTTTGCATATTCTTAATGCATCTTCTAAACTTGTCATACCGCATAAATTTAAAGTAGATATGCCACTTTCGCCATGTTCATTGATTATATATTGATATAAGTAAGAATAAAAGTCGACATAAAGATCATCCTTTGAATTATATATATATTCAGGTAAAACATAATTAATTGTAACATCAATATATTGGGGAGAGTCATTATGTGTTTTTTGAGAAAGACTTACACTATCTATGTTGCGAAAATTGCAAGAATTAGTTATAATACTAATAACAAACAAGACAATTATTATGCACATAGGCTTATTTTTTTTGAATAATTTTGCCATGTCATAATTATACCACATAACATTTAAATTTGGGGACGGGGTATATTATTTGAAATTTAGGGACACCCTTTGGCGCTCGTGTAGCTCGCGCTTACAGGTCGTATGGGCGAGCTCAGCGAGCCCCTGCGAGTTTAGGGACACCCTTTGGCGCTCGCGCAACTTACGCTTACAGTATGAAAGAAGATAAGAAAGTAAAAAGTAAAATCAGCAAAAATGCTAAAAAATCAAGTGAAAGCAAAGTAAAAGCCACTTTGCTTTTGGCTTTATGTGTTTCTTTTTATAGCATATTATTTTTAATTTTAGATATTATATTGTTTTTTACTCTAAAGCCTAATAATATAAATGTCGTATGTATAATATGTATTGACATTGGTTTAGGGCTTCTTTTTTCGGTGATTTTGACTATGCATGGGGGCCTAGCAAAAAAAATATTTTTTGTATTAATTAATTTACTAATAATATCTTATGCACTGTTTGAATTCGTAGAAATAATAATTAATAAAATAGTTGGAAATATGTTCTCATTTTCAACCATTGTATATAATTTAAAAAATGTAATGATGGAGTATTCTGAAGAGATACAGTCCAAAGCAAAAAACAATTTAATTTTTTTACTGATTTTTACTATATTAATAATATTCTATATATATATTTCAAAAACAATATACATAGACGATGTATTTAACACAATATTATCAAACAAGAAAAAAGTAAAAAGATCAAACGATGAAGAATCACAAAACATTTTTTATAAAATTGCACTGCGACTATTTATGTTTTTTACTGCGGCAATATTTCTTATCATAGGGATACTATCTATAAATACCAACACCTTTGATTTTGAATCTAATACATATACGAATGGATTAAAGGTGGCTGTAGTAATGGATGCTTTACAACTTGATGACACAAATATAATTGTGACAAGCAGAGCTGATATTCAAGATAATATCAATGCCACAGATAGTATTGTCAATTCAAATGCAAGTTCTTCTAATGCAAATGAGATAAATAGCAAAGCATATTATTATGATCCAGATGAATATAATGTTATAAATTTTGATTTTGATGATATCATGAAGAGAGAAGATTCTGACAAGTTTAATACAATCAATGAATTTATAAAAAATAGGGTGCCTACTAAAAAAAATGAATACACTGGACTTTTTAAAGGAAAAAATTTGATTATGATTTGTGCTGAAGCATGGAATAGTAGAGTTGTAGATGAAAAATTATTTCCAACGACATACAGACTTATAAATAATGGATTTAGATTTAAAAATTTTTATCAACCGCATGGTGCAAGTAGCACTTCTAGTGGCGAGTATGCATTTATGACAGGTATGATTCCAGTCGACAATGATAAAACATTTGTAAATTCTGAAAGAAATAATATGGGCTTTACAATTTCTATGAAATTGAAAGAAAATAATTATAATACATATTCATTTCACAATGGAAGATCTACATATTATGGAAGAGATGAAACGCACGATAGCCTAATGGGCTTTGATAAATTTATGGCAAATGACACTGGCCTAAATGAATTAAGTCAACAATTTAGAACGGATGATATAAATTTAATTAAAATAATGTATGACATGACATCAAAGAAAAGACCATTCTTATCTTATGTCATGACTTACGATGGACATAAACCATATATTGGTGAGATGACTCCTAAACTTAATGAATATTATAAGAGAGTAGATGAAAGATATACTACTTGGTATACCAATGCAGTGAAATTTTATATAGCAAAGCAGATGTATTTAGAAGAAGGGCTTACTTATTTGATTGAAAAACTTGAAGAAGATAATTTATTAAACGATACAGTTATATGTATGGTACCTGATCATTATCCTTATGGACTTATAAATGTAAGCGAAGACCTCGGAGATAATATTGATTATTTGTTAGACTTCTATAAAGATGAACAATTGGATTATAATAAAACCTTTAGAGATAGAACAGACATAATACTTTGGTCGGGATCCCTTGAGAATGATCAAAAATCATATGTCAAAGAAATTGAGAAGGTCACGAATACTATTGATTTAACACCAACGCTCCTTAATCTTTTTGGCATTGAATTTGATAGTAGATTATATCCGGGCAATGATGTATTTGCAGATAGAGAGGGAAGAGCAATTTATCAAACAGGTATATATGTAAATGATGAATTAGAAAATAAAATTGTAACTTCTAGAATGTCAAAAAATAATGATAAGATCTCATATGAGATTTTCAATTTAATAAACTATTGTAAGTTCAATGTTAAAAATGATTATTATGGGTATTTGGTAGGTAAAAAAAGTTCAAAGCAAAAAACCTGTTATCTTACTTTTGATGGAGGACCTACAAAAAATACAAAAAAAATCTTAGATATTCTCAAAGAAAAAAATATTAAAGCAACTTTTTTTGTTACTGGCAGTGAAGATATGACAATCGCATTTGATATAATAAGAGATGACCACACTTTAGGCATACAATCATATTTAAAAGACTATGATTATATATATGGAAATGATGTTGCATTTGTAACTGACTTTAATAGTGTTTATGATAAAGTGAAGGGCATATATAAAAATGGCGAAATAGAATATATGAGATTCTATGGTGGCTCAAAAAATGACAGTTATGAGGAAAAAAACCCTGGCATAATGGATAGAGCTAAAGGATATGTGTATTCATTGGGAATTAAAGTTGTTGACTATAATGTTGATAGTAAGGATGAAAAAATTACAGATAAAAATCAGATAATTGAAAATGTCTTGGAGGGGATGGAAGAACTTGATGACATTTGTGTATTGCTACATGATGGCAAGGAAAATGATGCCACAGTAGAGGCCTTGCCAGAACTTATAAAAATATTAAGCGAAAAGGGCTATAGGTTTAAGAAAATTACTGAATTTTCGCCACTTTTCCATCATTAGAATATAAAAAAATTTGTAAAACGAAATATCATTTTACACTTGAAAATTTATTGAAAATTTGCTATTATTATAAGGCTTGCCCATATAGGGTAAAGTAGTTAAGGTGGTAAATGTAGTCGCATTTACCTAATCACCGAAAATGACAGTGCAGTAAAAAATTTATTTGTCAGAATTTTTTAAACGGTGCTGCACACCAGAGTAAGGAGGAAAACAAAATGACATTCGTACCAAAGGCGAATGACATTGCTACAAAGAAGTGGTATGTCATTGATTGCGACGGAGTTGTCCTTGGCCGTCTTGCAACTAAAGCCGCAGAAATTTTACAAGGAAAGCATAAACCTACTTATATGCCAAATGTAGATATGGGAGATTATATAGTAGTTGTAAATGCAGAGAAAATTAAA
>JAEEGL017336554.1_pt1 | contig 40328 bp, 36 predicted proteins | sample 9134231 | NCBI WGS metagenome assembly JAEEGL01 (sample SAMN16246548, study PRJNA631951) | gut metagenome | biome: gut microbiome; feature: rumen; material: fiber-attached | host: Bos | place: Iran: Karaj | collected 2018-10
GAAGAGGGCGATGCCCTTCTGCCCAGCGAGGCGCTCCAGCAGCGCCTTCCGGCGTGCGATATATACTTCTTTGTCAAACATAGTAAATACAAAGATAGCATTTTTCTGCGTATCTTCGCGGAACAAACAGACTTTAAAAGTAGGTTTTAATAAAGTATTTGGTTATTATATTGAAGTAAGTAAAGGGCAACTTGGATTAGTAAAAGAAGAGTATGGTTATGAGAGAAAACAGACTTTAGCTAATGCTGAAAGATTTATTACACCTGTTTTAAAAGAAAAAGAAAATATTATACTTGGTGCTGAAGAAAAAATTATTAATTTAGAGTATAAATTATTTATGGATATTAGAGAAGTTGTTAAGAGATATATAGCTAAATTACAAAAAACTGCTTCTATTATTAGTGAAGTAGATATGTTACAGTCTTTTAGTGTAGTTTCTGATTTATATAAATTTGTTAGGCCAGAACTAACTAAAGATAAAGCTATTAAGATGATTGATTGTCGTCATCCTGTAGTAGAACAAGTTATGAAAGATAAATATATTCCTAATGATATTATTATGGATAAGACTACAGACATATTATTAATTACTGGGCCTAATATGGCTGGTAAGAGTACATATATGAGACAATGTGCTATTACAGTAATAATGGCTCAAATGGGATGTTTTGTACCTTGTAAGAGTTGTTCTATGCCAATATTTGATAAGATATTTACTAGAATTGGTGCTAGTGATGATTTAGTAAGTGGTGAATCTACTTTTATGGTAGAAATGAAAGAAGCTAATATGGCAATTAGTGAAGCTACTTCTAATAGTTTAATATTATTTGATGAATTGGGTAGAGGTACTGCTACTTATGATGGTATGAGTCTTGCTCAAGCTATTCTTGAATATATTCATGATAAAATTAAATGTAAGACAATGTTTTCTACACATTATCATGAATTAACTTCATTAGATAAAGATTTAAAAAGACTTAAGAATGTTCATGTATCAGCTGTAGAAGAAAATGGTACGATTACTTTCTTACATAAAGTTAAGAATGGTGCAGTCGATAAGAGTTATGGTATTCATGTTGCTGGTTTGGCAAAACTACCAGATGATTTAATAAAGAGAGCAGATGATATACTTGATGTTTATGAAAAGAAAAGTGTCAAGAAAGAAGTGTTTACGCAAACTAGTTTGTTTGATATGAGTGAAGTAGATAAAAAGGATGATAACAACGAAATAGAAGAAAAAATTAAGAATATTAATCCTTTAGAAATGACACCAATGGAAGCATTAAGTTTCCTATATAATTTAAAAAAAGAAATAAAAGATAAAAAATAGTATTGTGATTATCAACTTAAACTATTATAATTATACTAAAGGAGTGAGAAAATGAGACAAGAAAGAAATATAGTATTAGCAATTATCTTTTCTTTAATTACTTGTGGTATTTATGGAATTTATTGGTTCATAGTACTTAGTGATGAAGCTAAAGAGTATAGTGGGGATCAAGAAATGATGAGTGGAGTTGTTGCATTCTTATTAACATTAGTAACTTGTGGTATCTTCGGAATTTACTGGTTCTATAAGTTAGGTAAAACTATGTATACTGCTCAACAAAATAATGGACTTCCAGCAACTGATAATTCTATTCTTTACTTAGTATTAGAATTATTTGGTCTTGGAATTATTAACTATTGTATTATCCAAAATGATCTTAATGCTATTACTAGAAAGAAAAATGGTCAAGTACAAGTTCAAGCACAATAATGTGCTTTTTCTTTTGCTGTTTTTATGGTAAAATAAATTTGGTGGTTGTATGAAAAACAGAAGTGAATTACGTGAAGTAATTATGAAAGTTATTTATCAAGTAAAGATACTTGAAGAAACTAATATCGATTATAGTATTGATGAATTAATACATGAACAATTAGAAGTACAAAATGATTTTGTAGATGATTGTGTTAAAGGTATTATTGAAAATAAAAAAAGTATTGTAAGTATTGCTAATAAATATTTAAAAGATTGGAAATTAGATCGTTTGAATAAAGTTGATCAAGCAATACTAGAAATAGGTATTTATGAACTTATGTATACCGATACTCCTTCTGTTGTTGCGATAAATGAAGCTATAGAACTTAGTAAGGTTTATAGTGATGAAGCTGTTACTAAGATGATAAATGGTGTACTTGATAAGGTTTATCATGAAGAGGTAAAAACAGATGAATGATAAGTACATTACAGTTACACAATTAACAAGATATATTAAGTATAAAATAGATAATGATGTTAATCTTGGAGAAGTATTTCTAAAAGGTGAGATAAGTAATTTTAAGGCTCATAGTAGAGGACATTTCTATTTTACTTTGAAAGATGATAATAGTAGAATTAACGCTATTATGTTTGCTTCTAGTACGAAGAATATTAAGTTTGTACCTCAAGATGGTATGAAAGTTATGGTTACTGGAAAGATATCTGTATTTGAAGCAACTGGTCAATATCAAATATATGTAAATGAAATGTTAGAAGATGGTATTGGTAATCTATACATAGCTTTCGAACAATTAAAAAAGAAGTTAGAACAAGAAGGTTTATTTGATCCTAATAAAAAGAAAAAAATACCTAAAATACCAAAAAGTATTGGTGTTATTACAGCTCCAACAGGAGCGGCGATTAAAGATATTATTTCTACTATTAAGAGAAGATGGCCTCTTACTGAAATATATCTATTTCCAGCATTAGTACAAGGTGAAGATGCGAAAGAAGACATTGTAAGACAGATAAAAAAAGCTGATGAGTATAATTTGGATACACTAATAGTTGGACGTGGAGGAGGCTCCATTGAAGACTTATGGGCTTTTAATGAAGAAATAGTTGCGAGAGCTATCTATGAATGTAATACTCCTATAATTAGCGCTGTTGGTCATGAAGTAGATTTTACTATAGCAGATTTTGTAGCTGATCTTCGAGCACCAACTCCAACAGGAGCTGCTGAGATGGCAGTTCCACAAATTGGTGATGTAATTAATTATTTAAATCAACTAAATATTAGACTTAATAAAGTAATTAGTAATAAAGTAACCAATTATCGTGAAAAATTAGTTAGTATTATGAATCGTAATATTATGAAAAATCCGATAGTTATATATCAAAATAAAGAAATGATTTTTGATAATTTAGTTGAGAGATTAAAATATAGTACTATTAACTTAATTAATATTAAAAGTAAAAAGTTAGTAGAATTAAAAGGTTCTTATATATTAAAGAGTCCTTATAAATTGCTTGATAATAAAGCTAATAAATATTTAAACTTAGTTAGTAAATTAGAAACTCTTAGTCCATTATTAACACTTAAGCGTGGTTATACAATGACTAAAAAAGATGGAAAAGTTATTAGTAGTTTTAAAAAGGTTAAGAAGGGAGATACAATAGAAGTTAATTTTAATGATGGCTCTATTGATGCTGAAGTTTTATGAAAAATGATGTAAATAAAGACAATAATAGTAGTGCTTTAACTGGATTTGTAATTTTACTTTTTATTGTTACATTTGGTAATTTTCTTTTTACTATGTATAATGGTGTTTTGGCCTATTCATATACTGAATGGGGTATGATTGGTGGTATGAGTCCAGAGGAAAAAAGACAATTCCATGAAAATAAAGCTTTAGAAAAAGCTAGATCTGAAAATGCAAAACAGGTAATAGCTAATACTGAGAATATACGTACTATAATTGCTTATGCTTGTCTTGCTTTAGGTGTTGTTTCACTTATTCTTTCTTGTTTTGGTAAAAATAAAAAGTTTAATATTATTTTTTCAGTATTTATTTTATTGTTAAATGTAATGTTACTTCTTTAGAAGTTTATAAATAGTTAGGTTATTGATATTGAATTAAATAATGATAATGTTAAGATGGAGGCATTATAGTGTTAAGGAATAAAAAGAATTTAAAAATCAATGAATTAATTGCAATAATTATTATTATAATAACTGCTTGTAATTTCTGTTTTATTATGTATCATGGTGTTATGGCAGTATTTTTTAGCAGGCCATTTGATGGTGGAATTACCTATGCTACCGAAGAAGAAAGAATTGCACATGCCAAGACACCTGAACAAATAGAACAAGAGTTTCAAGATAAACAATTAAAAGCTCAACATCATGAGGAAATTTATGAAAAAGCTTTACCTATTAGTACCGGTATTGGTATTGTAAGTTTAATTGCTTTAGTACCATTACTAATAATTGGAATAATTAAAAAGACTAATGTTGTTATTAATATATTTGTTGTTTTATCAATATTAAGTAATTTATTATTGATATTTGATAAGTTTAAATAGGAGGTAAATTATGGCAGAAAAAAAAGAAAAAGAATTAAGTTTTGAAGAAAGCTTAGTTTCATTAGAAGAGATAGTTAAAAAATTAGAGGTAGGAGATGTTCCTTTAGATGATGCAATTGATGAGTTTAATAAGGCTATGAAGTTAGCTAAAGCTTGTGATGAAAAGTTAAAAAAAGCAGAAGAAGCTATTACTAAACTTGTTAAAGATAATGGAGAAATTGTTGATTTTAATGTAGAGGAATAGTATAATATTACTGAGTGAAAGGGAGATGTGTATATGTACATAGATTTAGTGGTATTAGCAATTGCACTTATATTAGTTATTATATTCTTTAAGAGATTCGATTCATTCGTATTCTTTATCGCAATTGTAGATATAATACTTAGAATTTTATTCTTTGTTAGACAAAATATTATTATTAAAGGTTTAGAAGATGTAATTGATCAATTCTTACCTAGTAGTATACCTGGTCTAATAGATAGATATGCTGAAGGTATACCTAATATAATACTTAAATGGGTATTCCTACTTATAATGTGTGTCTTCTTATTCTATATTATTAGAATATTTGTGAAGAAAAAGAAAATATAAGATTAAGAAATTAATCTTTTTTTTGGAGGTTTTATGGCTAAATTATATTTTAGATATGGGGCTATGAATTGTGGTAAATCTACTCATTTATTGCAAGTGGCTCATAATTATGAAGAACGTGGAATGGATATTTTATTATTAAAACCTAGTGTAGATAAAAAAGGAGATAAGAAAGTTGTATCTAGACTTGGTGCAGAAAGAGATGTAGATTCATTAGTTAGTAAAGATGATTCTATTATGGATATTTTAGAAGAAGATTTACAAAAGAAAAAGAATGTTAAATGTATTTTGGTAGATGAAGCTCAATTTTTAGAACCTGAACAAGTAGATGAATTATTGTTTTTTGCTACTGAGTTAGATATTCCAGTTATTTGTTATGGACTTAGGACGGATTTTAAGATGAATGGTTTTCCTGGGGCTACCAGATTGCTTGAGATAGCTTCTTCTATTGAAGAGATGAAAACTATTTGTGAATGTGGTAAGAAAGCTACTATTAATGCTAGATTTGTTAATGGTAAACTTACTAATGAGGGAGAACAAGTTGCGATAGATGGATTTGATAATGTTACATATCAGTCTATGTGTCCTAAATGTTATTATAAAAAGTTAAATATAAAAAGATAGTTCTTTCAATAAGAACTTTTTTTATGCTATACTTTATAATAGGTGAGGATATGACAAACTGGGAAGTAAAATACAACATATTAAAAAATATTTTTCAAAAGAATGGTTCTATTAATGATATTCATCAAGGAGATGTTATTGTACTTGATGGAGTAGAACATAAGATAGGATCTTTTTTGAGTGACCAAAGAAAGTTATATAATAAGTATTTGAAAATAGATGATAATAAAAAAGATAAGAAAGTATTAGAACATATTAGATTACTTGAAGAGTTAGGAATAGATTGGAATCCTAAAGAGACTGAGTGGTTAAATAAATATAAATTACTTGTAGATTATAAGAATAAGTATGGTGATTTGAATGTTCCATATACATATGTTTCTGATGGAGAAAAACTAGGTGTTTTTGTTGCTAACCAAAGAAGTATTTATCGTAAGAATAAGAATAAAGAAAATATTGATGATAAGTTATTAGAACATTTTAAATTATTAGAAGATTTAGGTATTATTTGGGACATACAAGAATTAGAATGGAATATTAAATATAATGCTTTAAGAGATTATTATTTAAAAAATGGTAATTTAAATATTGATAATGATATAGTTATTGATTGTAATGGAAAAGATGCTTCATTAAAAGCTTTTATTCAGAGTCAAAGATTTTTATATAGAAAATATATAAATGGAGAAATTGAAAGAGATGATGATAGTAGATTAGTTAAACATTTTCATTTATTAAATAATATTGGTATGAACTGGGATCCTATTAATAATGAATGGATGAGAAAGTATAATTTATTAGTAGAATATAAGAATAAAAATGGTAATATTAATGTTCCATTTGGTTATATGATTGATAATGTTAATTTAGGTAGTTTTTTAATTGATCAAAGAGAAATATATAGGAAGAATAAGGATACAGATGATGAATTATTACTTGAGAGATTTAGATTATTAGATAACTTAGGTATAATATGGGAACCTATTGATGATTATTGGAATAAAAGATTTAATTTAATTATTAAATATAAGGATGAAAATGGACATTGTAATATACCTAATAATTATGTTTGTAATGTTGATGGAGAAGAAATACAATTAGGTAAGTTTTTAAGTAAACAGAGAGAGTTATATAAAAAGCATAAAAAGAATAGTTTTAATAATAGTGATAGAAAAGTACTTGAACATTTTAAATTATTAGAAGATATTGGAGTTAGTTTTAATCCAATGAAAGATGAATGGATGAGGCAATATAGTTATTTTTTAGATTATTATAATAAGTTTGGTAATTTAAATATTCCTATTAGTTTTAAAAGAAAAATTGATGGAGAGATTATAAGTATTGGTCAATTATTTAGAAATCAAAAAGAGGCTTTAACTAAGAGAAAAGAAGATATATTATCAGGTAATTGTTCTTTAGAATTATTACATAGATATTATTTATTAAAAGATATTGGTTTTGATTTTTCTAATAAGTATGATTCTATTAAATATGATTTTGGTGATGGAGAGAAGTTATATAATAAGAAGAGTATTAGTAAGAGATTAGGTATTAATGTTAAATTATTTAGTAAATACTATACTAGATTTAATGGTAATGTTGATAAGACTATTAAAGTATGCAATATGATTAATAATTTAAAAGAGAAGGATACTAGTACATTAAATGACTTTTTATTTGAATTTGATATAGATGAAACTACTTTAAGACAATATTTAGATAAGAGTAAAGTTAAGAGTAGTAATCGTTCTAGTGAAGTTATTATGTATAAAGATGGAGTAAGTCTTAGAAAGTATTGTATAGATAATGGTTATAATTATGGAGTTATTATTAGAGCTTTAAGATTGAAGCAAAAAGAGTTGGTTGATGATGACTTAGAATCTATTATTAATAGAGTTATTAGTGATTATAGATTAAATGGTCAAAATAAACCAGCTACTTGGATATATAGTAAATATGGTAATGAATTATTATTAAAACATTTTCTTACTTCTTTAGAACTAGATAGTGATAGTGTACTTAGAGATATGACTCGTAATTGTATTTCATTAGATGAAGCTATTTGTAATAATTGCTTTAAAAATATTAATAACAAAAAGTATGATTATTTAGAAGAGTTATATAAATTAGTCTGTAAAAGATTTAATAAACTTAATCATGATCCACATATTAATTCAGAGATTGCTGTCTTATCAATTACTGAATATATCGAGAGTAAAATTAAAGAGCATGGTCTAACTTATTTAGAATATGAAGTTATTGTTAAGAGCTTATTTAAATATATAGAAGCTATTAATAAATATCATTTATTTGATGTAGCTTTTGAAAAAGATGAGAAAAAGAAACAAGACAAGATTGATAAATATGTATTAGATTCTGAAGAGATAGAAGAGAGTTTTTATATTCCATTAGAATTTGATAATAAAGTATTAATTGGAAGAGATAGTGAATTATATAAGAGAAGATTGATATTAAAAGAATTAGTACATATATGGGATAACTTAAATGAAGATGAGAAAAAGAATTATATTATTAAATATAATGTTACTGATGATGAATTAAAGTATGTAGATACTACGCGTAGTAATATTAATATTTTTACAAAAAAGAAAGAAGATTATTGAAATCTTCTTTTTTAATAGTATGTTTCTTCTAATATTTTATAATCATATTTATTTATGATATCTAAGTTTTCTATAAAGACTATATATTTAATATCTAAATCATAATCTTTTTTAATTACTTCTTGATTATTTAATACATAATCTAGTTCTTTTTGTTTAGAATATGGTATGTGTATTTCTACTTTATATCCTTTTGTTAATTCTTTTAGTTTAGTATTATTTAGGGCCTCTGTTAATGATTTTGTATAAGCTCTTACTAAACCACCAGCACCTAGTTTTATTCCTCCAAAATATCTTATTGTGACAGCAAGTATATTTATTATGTTTTCTTTTTCTAAGACATTTAACATTGGAGTGCCTGCTGTTCCACCAGGTTCTCCATCATCACTTGATTTTTGATAATCTTCTAATCTTAAAGCATAAGTATAATGTGTTGCTTTGGGATATTTAATTTTTAATTCTTTTAAGATGTTTTTTATATCAGAATTATCTATTTTTATTAGTTCTGTTATAAACTTTGAATTCTTAATTTCTATTTGATATGTTGAATTTTCGATAATCGTTTTCATAATATCACCAAGTTTATTATATCATAAAAAATATATGGTATTTTATAATTAATTATATTATAATGTTATTGTAGAGGTGATGTCTATGATATTTAAGAAGAAAGATAATGATAAAGTTGATGTAGAAAGCTTAAATAACATATTATTTACTGGTAAGAAGATTATGAAGATTGGCTATTTTATGGCTGTTGTATGTTTAATATTACTTGCTACTTACTTAGTTAAAGAATGGAAAATCTTACATTTTGTTGGTAAATTATTAGTTGTTATTTCACCTATATTTATTGGTTTAATTATAGCTTGGTTACTAGATCCTTTGGTCGATTGGTTTGAGAAGAAAGTACCGAGAGTAGTGGGTTGTATCATTGTCTATATTCTATTACTTGGTGGTATATTCTTATTTTTCTATTTACTAGCGCCTAACTTCGTTCATCAAGTTAAGGATTTTGGTAGAGCTTTACCAGATATATTAAAAGAAATAGTTAAATTCTCTAATGGTTTAATAGATGGTATTGAAAAGACATTTAATTATAACTTAGGAGATGCTAAAAAACAGATATATGCTAGTTTAAATGACTTTGGTATTAACTTTACTACTAATTTACCAACATATTTAATGTCTATTGGTAAGTCATTTGTAAGTGGTGTTATTAATTTTGGATTAGGTTTAATGATTGGATTTTATATGTTATATGACTTTGATAGATTTAATTCATATATTCGTAAAATGATACCAAAAAGTTGGAAAAATAATTATTCTGAATTAGGATCTAGATTAAATACTAGTTTAAGAAACTATGTTTCTGGAGTGTTTATTGTAATGTTCTTAGTATTTGTTACTCAAAGTATTGGGCTTACTTTAGCTGGACTTGAAGCACCTATGTTATTTGCATTATTCTGTGCTGTTACTGATATTATTCCATACTTTGGTCCTTATATTGGAGCTATACCAGCAATCATTGTTGGATTTACTATTAGTCCTATAACTGGTATATGTTGTATCATTTCAATTATTATTGTTCAAATACTTGAGAATAACTTCTATCAACCATTAATAATGGGTCATACTATGAAATTACATCCAGTTACTATTATGGTTGGATTGTTAGTATTCCAACACTTCTTTGGAATACTTGGTATGATTATTGCTACTCCTGTAATAGCATGTCTTAAAGTTATATTAATGTTTATTGATGAGAAACTTGATATAACTGGAAGAGTATCTGGAGAGAGTAATGATAAAGAAAAGAAGGATAGGGACAAAAAAGATAGAGAAGAAGATAAAGAAGAAGATGACGATAAGTTTACTGTAATTGACGAAGAGACTAATGTTTTAAAGGAGATTAATGATTAAAATTAATCTTCTTTTATTTACTTCTATTTTTAAATTTGTTAAAATAAGTATATATTAATAGACATTGATTAGAGATTATTACTTTAATGATATTATGTAGAGAGTTCTTGGTTGGTGAAAAAGAATTAATTAGTTAAAGGAAGCTGCTTTAGGAGTCTATCGGGAGACCGTTATCAAGAATTAAGACCAATGTAGGATGGTACCGGATTTATTTCCTCCTATAGTGGTCTTTTATTTGGGAAAAGGAGAATAAAAATGAAAATATTTGTTATTGGTGGTAAAGCTAAATGTGGTAAGAATACTTTTGGAGAATATCTAAGAGAAGAATTAAAGGATTATGGTTATAAGCCATGTGTTATGCATATTACTGGTCCTTTATATGAATATGCTAGAAACTATTTTGATTGGAATGGTAATTATGATGAAAAGCCTAGAGAATTTTTACAAAAAATGGGTTTTGAAATAATTAGAAATAAATTAGGTAAAAAGCATTTCTTATTAGATAGATTATATGAAGATATTAATATATTAAGTAATTTTTTTGATACTTTTATTATTACTGATGCAAGATTAATAGAAGAGTTTGAAGATATTAAGAAGAATTATGGAGATGTAGTTAATATTAAATTAGAGAGAGATAATTATGATCCAGAACTTAGTGAAGAAGAAGCTAAACATATTACTGAACATGAGATAGATACTTATGATGGATTTGATTATGTTATTAAGAATCGTAATTTGGTTGATTTAAGAAGAAGTGCATTAGAAGTTGTTAGAGATGAAGAGAATTATGAGGGGTCTGCTGTAACAATATCTTAGGAGGTTATTATGAGTTTAGTTATTGGAATAGATGGACCTGCTGGAAGTGGTAAAGGTACCATTACAAAAATTATTGCGGAAAAACTAGGTTTAGTTAATATAGATACAGGAGCAATGTATAGATGTGTTGCTCTTGCTTCTCTTAGAGCTGGCCTTAATGTTGAAGATAAAGATGAAATAATTAAGTTAGCAAAGAGTATTAAAATTACGTTTGATAAAGATGGAAAGACTTTTTTAGATGGAGAAGATGTTTCTTCTTTAATACGTGAAAAAGATGTATCTAGTATTGTTAGTCCTATATCTTCTATTGTTGAAGTTAGAGAAGAAATGGTTAAACAGCAAAGAGAACTTGCGAAGGGATTAGACGTAATTATGGAAGGAAGAGATATTACGACAGTAGTATTTCCAGATGCTAATTATAAATTCTATTTAGATGCAAGTGTTGAGGAACGAGCGAGACGTAGATATAAACAAAATCAAGAATCTGGAATTGATATGAGTTATGAAGAGATTCTTGAGAATATTAAGAGCAGAGATTATAACGATATGCATAAAGAAGTTGGATCTTTAATGAGAACTGATGATCAAATATATATTGATTCAACTGATTTAAGTATCGATGAAGTGGCAGAAGAAATTTTAAAACATATTAAGGAGAGATAATTATGAAATATATGAGTCATGATGATATTAGAAATACATGGTTTAAATACTTTACAGAACATGGCCATAAAATATATGAGAGCGCTCCATTAGTTCCTATTAATGATGATAGTTTACTATGGATTAATGCTGGTGTTACACCATTAAAGAAGTATTTTGATGGTTCTGAAACACCTGATTCTAGAAGAATTTGTAATATACAAAAATGTATTCGTACTAATGATATAGAGAATGTTGGTATTACTAAAAGACATCAAACTTTCTTTGAAATGATGGGTAATTTCTCTATAGGAGATTATTTTAAAAATGAAGCTATTGAATTTGCTTTTGAAATGCTTACTAGTGAAGAATATTTTGGTATAGATAAAGAATTATTATATGTATCTGTATATACAGATGACGATGATGCATTTAATAGATGGGTAGAAGTTGGTATGATACCTAGTCATATTGTAAGACTAGAAGAGAATTTCTGGGAGATTGGTGAAGGTCCTTGTGGACCTGATTCTGAAATATTCTTTGATAGAGGAGAAGATTTTGATCCAGATGGAGATGCTTTAGATAAATTTAAAAGAGATGAAGATCAAGAAAGATACGTTGAGATTTGGAATAATGTATTTAGTCAATTTAATAGTGAAGCAGGTAAGAAGAGAAAAGATTATAAAGAATTACCTCATAAGAATATAGATACTGGAGCTGGACTTGAGAGATGGTGTTGTATATTCCAAGGAGTTGATTCTAACTTTGAAACAGATTTATTTTTACCAATTATTAAACATATAGAAGAATTAGTTGGTACTAAATATGTTGGTCAAAAAGAATATAAGATTATTGCTGATCACATTAGAGCAATTACTTTTGCTTTAGCTGATGGAGCTTATTTTGATAACGTTGGACGAGGATATGTACTTAGAAGATTATTACGTCGTAGTGTTAGATTTGGTAAGACTCTTGGTTTAAAAGAAGCTTTTATGTATAAGATAGTTAGTGATGTAGTAGATGTTATGAAGGATGCTTATCCATATATAGTAGAAAAAAGAGCAGAAGTTGAAGCTTTAGTATTAGATGAAGAAAAGTTATTCTTAAAGACATTAGAAGCTGGAGAAAGAAGATTAAAAGAATTAGTTGAACAATCTCCAGATAATTATATAAGTGGGGAAGAAGCATTTAAATTATATGATACTTATGGTTTCCCATTTGAATTAACTGAAGAGTATTTAGCTGATTTAGGTTATAAAGTAGATAGAAAAGAATTTGATAAATATATGGAAGCTCAAAAGGAATTAGCAAGATCTAATATTAAGAATACTACTAAAATGGCTTCTCAAAAACAAGTATTAATGGACTTTAAGAAAGAAAGTCAATTTGTATATGGTCTTTATAGAGTTAAGAGTGATATTATTGGAATATTCTCTAAAGATGAAGAAGTAGATATAATTGATCATGATACTTATTTAGCAGTATCTAGAACTTGTTTCTATGCTGAGTCTGGTGGTCAAGTTAGTGATACTGGTATGATTATTGGTAAGAACTTTAAAGCTCGTGTTGTAGATGTATTTAAAGGACCTAATGGTCAACATATACATAAAGTTAGATTACTTGATGGTGTTATTAGAAAAGGTGATGAGTGTGAACTTGTTATAGATAAAGATAGACGTAAGAGAATAGAGTGTAATCACTCTAGTGTTCATATACTTCAATATAGTCTACAACAAGTAGTATCTAATACTATTAAACAAGCTGGTAGTTATGTTGATGATGAAAAACTAAGATTTGATTTTACTTATTCTGGTAAAATGACTGATGAGAAGTTAATTGAAGTAGAAAACTTTATGAATGATATGATTAATGAAGAATTAATTGTATCTACTGAAGTTATGCCTATTGATAAAGCTAAAGAATTGGGTGCAATGGCATTATTTAGTGAAAAATATGGTGATCAAGTAAGAGTTGTTAAGATAGGTAAAAGTATTGAACTTTGTGGTGGTACTCACGCTACTAATACTAAAGATATTGGTAGAGCGGCTATTACAAGTTGTGAATCTAAAGGTAGTAATGTATATAGAATAGAAGCTGTAACTGGTTCTAAGATAGAAGATAGTTTGTTGCTTGCTGTTAAACCTTATAATGATGAAATGATTAAGTTACTTATGAAAGCTCGTGAAATATTAGATGAAGCTAGAGAAGTAGGATTAGTATTATCATTTGATGTAGATGTTTCTAATGAGAAACCTACTAGTTATAAAGATATTGTTTTCAATCGTAATGAATTACAATATGTACATCATGAAGTAAAAGAATTAGAAAAGAAATACTTTAGTATGAGAGAAAAACAAACTTTAGATAATCTTGATATTTATAGAGAGAAATTTAAAGAATATGGTGATGTTACTGCTTGTATTATGGAACTTAAGAATAAAGATATTAATTTACTTAAGAGTATTGCTGATAGTTTAGTTAATGAAATGGGTAAGGGATTAGTATTCTTTGCTAATGTTAAAGATGATGATTCTGTTAACTTTATTTGTCGTAGTACTTGTTCTATTAATGCTGGTTTACTTGTTAAAGATGCTTCTGTTTCATCTAATGGAAATGGTGGAGGATCTCCTACATTTGCTCAAGGTGGAGGTAAAAATACAGACTCTTTAGAAGCTATTTTTAAGCACGTAGAGAAAGTTTTGAAAGATGAATAGTTATTTACTTGAAGGAGAAGATTTTGGGGCTATAAGCACCGAAATAAAGCATTTAATAGAGTCTAATAAGTTTAATGAAGCTAGTATTAGTAATTATGATATGGAAGTAGATTTATTAGATAAAGTATTAGAAGATTTAGATACTTATAGTTTCTTAAGTGATAAGAAAGTAATTATTATTAGTAACATGGATAAGATGAATATTAATGATAATAGTAATTATTTAGATCATTTTTATAGATATTTAGATAATCCAAGTAATGATAATTTACTAATAATGTATGGTACTAAGTTTAATAATACTTTAAAGATTACTAAAGAGTTAAAAAAGAAATGTGATTATATAGAGATTAGTATTGATCCAAATGAATATATTATGAATATATTGAAAGATTATACTATAGATAAAAGTACTGTAAGATTAATTAATGAATATGCTTTAGGAGATATTACGAAGATCGAAAATGATTGTCGAAAACTAATGGATTATTGTTTAGATAGTAAAGTGATTAATAAAGAAGATGTATTGGAATTAGTTGTTCAAAAACTAGGTGATTCTAAAGATTTAACATTTTCATTTATTAGATCTTTAGGAGAAAAGGATAAGTCTTCAGCTCTTACTAAATATAAAGAATTATTAGATTATAATATTGAACCTTTAGCATTAATTGGACTAGTTGCTTCACAAATTAGAATTATTTATCAAGTAAAGAGTTTAGAAAATAATAAATTAAGTGATAAGGAAATGGCTGATTTACTTGGTGAGAAAGAATTTAGAGTTAAAAAGACTAGAGAAATTACTAGACTATATAGTGAAAAAGAATTATTAAAGCTAATGATTGATTTATCTGATATAGATTTAAAATGTAAGAGTAGTGATGTAGATCCTAATTATTTAATTGAAGTATTTTTATTAAATATGTAAAAAAAAGAAGATATTATTTATCTTCTTTTTCTAATACTTTATAATCTACTTTACCAATTAATGTTTTTGGTAAGCTTTCTCTAAATTCAAAATATTTAGGTATCATATAGTGAGCTAATGTTTTTTTACAATACTCTTTTAATTCTTTTTCAGCTTTTGCTTTATCTTTATTATTTTTTAAGACAATAAAGGCTTTTCCAACTTGTATTTTATATTTATCTGGTAGACCTATTACACAAGATGTAACAACATTAGGATGTTCATTTAATATTTCTTCAACGTGTGAAGGATAAACATTATATCCAGATGTTATAATCATTCGTTTTAGTCTTTGAACGAAGAATAGAACGCCTTTTTCATTTAGATATCCCATGTCTCCAGTATGAACCCAAATATTACCTTTATCATCTTTTTCTAGTACTTCATTTGTTTCTTTTTCATTATTTAAGTATCCTTTCATGACTGTTGGTCCTGATATTAGTATTTCTCCAGTTGTTCCGAAAGGTACTTCTTCTTTTGTATTAATATCTATTATTTTTACTTTATTACTTGGTAGAGGTATACCAACACTTCCTGGAAGGTCTGATCCTAATGCGCCAAAGATTACTCCACCAGATGTTTCTGTCATTCCATAACCTTGGATAATATGATTCTTCGAATTATGGTCTCTTAGGAATCTATTAACCAACTTATTTTTATCTTTAGATAGGGAGTCTCCTCCAGATACAATATATTTTACTTTAGATAAATCAATCTTTTGCATATGTTTATTTTTTAACATAGCTTCAAATAGAGTAGGTACTCCTGGAATTACTGTTGGATTATATTTAGTTATTAATTTATCAAATCTAGAGGCATCAAATTTAGGAACTAGTACTACAGTCTCTCCAGTTGAGATTGGAAAGTGTAAGCATTCTACTAATCCAAAACAGTGAAATAATGGAAGTATTGATAAAAAGGTATCACTTTCATTTAATTCTGGTAAAGCTATTTTAGCTTGATTTACTACGACATTGATATTACCATTTGATAATAGTATATGCTTTGGCGTACCTGTTGTACCACCAGAGTGTAAGATAACAGCAATTTCATCTTTTGTTCTATGAACTAAGACATCTGTATCGTAGCTTTTACCTTTTTCCATAAATCTTTTCCAAGATATATATCTTTCATTACTTCTAGGTACTTTTACTTTTCTATCTTCTAAGAGATAATATCCTATTTTAAGTGGAGTAGGCATAGAATCTCTTGGAGATACAATTATTGTTTTATATAAATTAGTATCTTTAATTATATTTTTAATTTTTTGATAAGCTAAATTTATTGTAAGTAATACAACACTATTAGTTGCGATTAATGTATCTTTTATTTCTAATTCAGAACTAAGTGGATGTATCATATTAGCAATTGCGCCTATTTTAGATACAGCATATAACATAATTACTGCTTCTGGAGTATTAGCCATACAGATACTTACGACGTCGTCTTTTCTTACACCTTGAGATCTTAATGCTTTAGCACATATATCAATATCATTAAATAGTTCTTTATATGTTATTTTTCTATTAAAATAATTAATAGCGACATTATTATAATTATGTAAATTACATTTGTTTATAAATTCATATAAAGACATATCTGGCACTTCTACTTCTCGTTTATCTTTTGGATAATACTTTAACCAAGGATATTTATCAGTAATTCTTAATTTCTTTTTAATTGTGTCAATTATACTCATAATACTCTCCTTTATTAAACACTTGTTGCATATTTATCTATTTAATTATATAATTTACATATGGTTGATTCAATAATCAATTATTATAAATATTGTTATTTATTAAACAAATTGTATTATTTTTGTATAGGAGTAATTATGGATAGAAGAGTTAAATATACTAAGAGTGTTATTTATGATACTTTTTTAAATTTATTGAGAGAGAAAGATATTAATGATATTACTGTTACTGAAGTGTGTAAGTTAGCAGATATTAATAGAGCAACTTTTTATAGATATTATGATGATTGTTTTGATTTATTAAGAAAAATAGAAAATGATTTTATGGAAGAACTTACTAATAGTGAACCGATGAAGAAATTACCTAATGAATCTGTATATGATTTTACTTATGGTATTTTAAAGATATTTGAGAATAATAAGAAGTTAATTACAATACTATTTAATACTAATAATAATATTTATTTTTTAAATGAAGTATTAGAAGAATGTTATTTTAAATGTGTAGATAAATGGAGTAATTTATTTAATATTGATAAAAATATAGTTGAGTATCAAACAGTATTTATCTTTAATGGAGCACTTGGTATTATTAATTATTGGATTAAGAATGAATTTAGTGATGATACTAGTTTTATTGCGAAAATGATTGAGAAAACAACAATTAATGGTATTAAAGAATTTATTACTGAATAAAAAAAGAAAGAATTAATCTTTCTTTTTTATTTGTTCTAATTTATCATAGATTTCTTTTATATTTTTTTCATAACCAATAGTTTTTGGTTGATAATACTTTTTATTTTTTATTTTATCTGGTAAATATTGTTGTACTACATAGGCACCTGGATAATCATGAGGATATTTATAGTCTGGAGAATCTGTTTTAATATGTTTTGGTAAATTGCCAGTATTTCCGTTTTCTATATCTTCTAGTGCTGCATCAAATGCTATATGAGCAGTATTAGACTTAGGTGATAGCGCCATTTCTGTAATAATTGTACCAATTGGTATTCTAGCTTCTGGTAGTCCAACTCTTTCAGCAGCATTAATTGCGGCATCTAATCGTGGACCAATAGCTGGATTAGCAAGACCTATATCTTCATAGGCTATTACTGATAATCTTCTAAATAGTGATTCTAAGTCACCTTCCATTACTAGTCTTGCAGCATAATGTAGTGAAGCATCAACATCACTTCCACGAATCGATTTTTGTAATCCGCTTAATACATCATAATGTCCATCACCATTTTTATCACTAAAGAAAACTGGTTTACTATTTATATTTCTAATTTTTTCTTCAGTAATTGTTTTATCATCAGTAGAATAATAAGCTATTTCTAATAAATTATATGCATATCTTAGATCATTTCCAGATAAAGCTTGGATTAATTTAATTGATTTATCATCAATTTTTATACCTTCTAAGTCAGGATGTTTGATAGCTCTTTTTAGACCTTTAATAATATCTTTTTCAGTTAATTCTTGTAATTCAAATAATTGACATCTACTTCTAATAGCAGGATTAATAGCGTGGTATGGATTAGCTGTAGTCATACCAATTAAAGTTATTAGACCGCTTTCTAGTTGAGGAAGTAAAATATCTTGTTTATCTTTATTTAGTCTATGTATTTCATCCATTATTAAGACTAATCCGTCATACATCTTTGCTTCTTCTATGACGACATCTAAATCTTTTTTAGTATTTATAGTAGCATTTAAAAATCTATATCTTATATCTAATTCTTTTACAATAGCATTAGCAATAGATGTTTTACCTATACCAGGTTTACCATATAAAATCATAGAAAATAGTTTTTTATTTTTGACTAAGTTAGTTAAAACTTTACCTTTTCCTATTAAATGAGTTTGTCCTATTACTTCAGATAAGTTATTAGGAGCAAGTTTTATTGCGAGTGGTTTGTTCATATATATCACCTAATATTATTATAACGAAAAAGTTTGTTTTTTACTAATAAAATGGTAAAATAATAATAGAGTGAAGGGACTGATTATATGTTAGTATTAGATAACATTATTTCTACTTGTTCTGATCCTGGATTAGGAGTGGTTCTTAGTGTATTTAAAAGAATGATTAATATTATTCAAATAGTTGGTCCTATTGTATTTTTACTTGTATTAGCGATTAATTTTACTAAGTTAATGATGAATCCAGAAGAGAAGAAATTAGTTAAGAATTGTTTTAATTCTTTATGGGGAGCAATATTAATATTCGCTATTACTGTATTTGTTAATTTTACGATGAGTATTTTAGATACTAATTTTACTTTAAGTTCTTGTTGGAATAATGTTAGAGTAACTAATACTAGATCTACTTATATATCTCCAAATGGACAAAAAGGAAAAAGTATATTTATAAATCCGAGTGACTTTGAAAAAGGAGATAAAAAGAAAACTGATAGTACTGGTGGTTATAATGGAGAAGTAATAGATGGTACAGCTCAGAGAGCTGGAGATGTTGTATGGGATCCTAATAATGTTACGATTAAGAGTAATATTACTAGTGCTCAACTAGTTAAAGTGTTGAATGCTCATGGAGGTAACGCTAAAAACTTTATACCTTACGCAACTGGTTTAGTAACTGCTGAAAATAAGTATTCAGTTAATGTATTCTTTTTACTTGGAGTTGAAGCATTAGAATCTGGATGGATTACTTCTAGTATTTCAAAGAACTGTAATAACCTAGGAGGAGTATGTCAAACTAGTAGTCATCCTTCTAATGGATGTGGAAGTAATAGTAATTGTAGTTTTGGTTATTATTCTTCTGTTAATGAGTTTATTGATTATCATGCAGAAATGTTACATAAGAACTATTTAACACCAGGTGGTAGTTACTATCATGGTACTAGTCCTAGTGCTGTTGTTACTAATTATTGTCCTGGATGTAGTGATTGGCCAGGTACTGTAGTAAGTATTGCGAATAGTTTATTTAAACACGTTTCTTCGGTTATTTAGGAGGTATATTATGAAAAAAGTATTAATAATTACAGTAGTATGTTTAACTTTATTTGTTATTGTAGTATTTCTTCTAAATTCTTTATCTGGAGAAAGTAATAGTAAAAAGATAAAAGATTATATTACAGATCAAGGATATTCTACTAGTGATGATAGTTTGTTTTATCAAAAAATAGTATCCAATAATACATTAGATGATTATTATAAAGATGTAGAAAATAAAAAAGAGAGTAAATATGATGAGTTTTACTTTAATAAAGATAGTTATTCTTTTATAGAGTTAAAAATGATTTATAAGAATGATATTACTCAAGTATTTAATGTTACTAGTGATTTTACTAATAATAAAGTTGAATATAATTTTGAAATAAGTAAGAATAGCGCTTCAATTATATTAGATGGTTCTTATCTTGCTGGTAGAGAGACTAGTTGCAATATAAATAGTATTAAGAATTTAAGTACTAAGAATTTAGCAGATTATTGTACTTTAGCGAGAAATTATATGAATGAATTTATTACTGAACAAGAGAAATTATTAAGTAATAAAGAATTTAAGAAGGCTATTAGTCAAGTAAATGGGGTCGTTATAGATGACTAAGATAGATGACGCAATTAAAGATTTTATTAATTATTGTGTTTTTGAAAAAGGTTTAAGTGATAAGACAAAAGAGTCTTATACTAATGATTTGGAAGTATATAGAGATTATTTAAAAGATAAAGGAGTTACTTCAGTTAATCAGATAAAAGATAGTCATATAAAAGACTTTTTAAAAGATCGTAATGATGATGCAACTACGACTATTGCTCATAATCTTACAGTTATAAAAAACTTTCATAGTTATTTACTTAGAGAACATATAGTAGATAAAGATGTATCTGAGTTTATAGATAGACCTAAATTAAAGAAAGCTTTGCCTAAGACTTTATCTGTTGATGATATCGATATATTGCTTGATATTACACTAAATACACCGTTTGACTATCGTAATAAAGCTATGCTAGAATTGATGTACGGGTGTGGTCTTAGAGTAAGTGAATTAATAGATATAGAATTAAATGATATAGATATGTATAATTGTTTAATTAGAGTATATGGTAAAGGTAATAAAGAAAGAGATATTCCTGTTGGAGAATACGCTATTCATTATTTACAATTATATTTAGATAATAGAAGTAAATTACTTAAAAATAATATGAATGAAACCAAGTTATTTTTAAATAATCATGGTAAACCTATGAGTAGAGTTGGTTTCTTTAAAAATCTAAAGAAATTACTACAAGAAAAAGGTTTGAATCCAAATGTTAGTCCACATACATTAAGACATAGTTTCGCAACTCATTTAATTAATAGAGGTGCTGATCTTAGAAGTATTCAAGAAATGTTAGGTCACGCTGATATCTCTACTACTAAGATATATACAAAAGTAAGTGATGAAAAAGTAATAGAAGATTATAATAATTATCATTTAAGAAGTAAAAAAGATGAATAATAAAGAAATAAAGGAGAGTCTTTATGAAATTTAAAAGAATATTTATAATGGTCTTAGACTCATTAGGAGTAGGGGAAACCGTTGACGCAATTAATTTTGGTGATAATGGTGCAAATACATTAGGTCATATTAATGATCAATGTAATCTATTTATACCTAATTTAGCTAAAATTGGTTTTTTAAATACAATTAATATGAGTGACAAAGTAGGGGTAGAGGCATATTATACAATAGCTAGTCCTATTAATGCTGGTAAAGATACTTTAAATGGTCATTATGAAATGGTTGGTATAAAGAATGATGTGGCATTTAAAACATTTAATCAAGGCTTTGTATATGATATTTTATCTGGTATTGAAGATATTACTGGAAGAAGTGTTATTGGTAATAAATGTTGTCAAAATGATAGTATTATTCAAGAATTAGGTGAAAGACAAAGAAATTATGGTTCTTTAATTATTTATACTTCTGCTGATTCTGATTTACAAGTTGCTGCTCATGAAGATTCTATTCCAATAGCTACTTTGTATCAATATTGTGAAAAGATTAGAGCTTTTACTTTAAAAGAAGATTATAAGATTGGTAGAATTATTGCTAGACCATTTACTGGAACACCAGGTAAATATAGATTCTTAAATAATGGTAGACGTGATTATACTATTAAACCTCCAAAAAGAAGTGTTTTAGATGATTTAATAGATGCTAATTTAGAAGTTATTGGTATTGGTAAGATTAATGATATATTTGACGGACAAGGTATTTCTAAGAAAATAAAAGCTGTGGATAATAATGAAAGTATTACTAAACTTACTGATATTATGGATAAAGATTTTACTGGTCTATGTATGGTTAATTTAGCTGATTTTGATAGTTTATATGGTCATAATAGAGATGTAGAAGGTTATGCTAAAGCTATTGAAGAATTAGATGTAGATATGCCTATAATACTTAATAAATTAGAATTAGATGATTTATTAATTATTACGGCTGATCATGGTAATGATCCAACATTTAAAGGTAATGATCATACAAGAGAGAATGTACCAGTTATTCTATACTCTAGGAACTTTAAAGAACCAAAGAGATTAGAACCATTTAAGACTTTTGCTAATATAGGAGCAACAATAGCAGAGAACTTTGATTTAAAGAAACCTGAAATTGGTGAGAGTATATTAAATAAATTAAAATAAAAGTAGGGGAGAGGTCCCCTACTTTTTGATGTAGTAGTATTAATATATTAAGTAATTATTATTATTAATATAATTATATATCCTTATAATAAATATAATAATAATATATGTGTACGCGTATATCTTTATTAAATATATAATAATGATATATGTGTGTCTATGATAAGTATTTTAAGAGAGTGATTTAGATGATGAATTATATTCCTAGAGAGTAGTAGATTGCTTAGAATTCACTCTCATGTATATATATCCTTATTTATATATAATAATAAGGATAATAATAACCTTATTAAATATATAATAAGGTTTATTAAAATATTTTAAATTTAAAATGAATTTTTAAAATTATTTTTGTAACAAAAATTTATTTAAATAAATGCAATTACTAATAATTATTAATTATTATAATTTATTAGGAGTAGTGTTTTATATTGGCATATCAATGATTTATATATAGAAGTTAACATAATATCAATTATAGGAAGTAACTCTTTTCTTTGAAAAAGCCCCTTTTATTATTTATATATATTATTATAGCATAATTATTATTTATTTAATTATTAATTATCTATTAATATTAAAAGACTACGTATGTAGTCTTATTTAGTTCCATAGATTCTATCTCCGGCATCTCCTAATCCTGGAACAATGTATTTATTTTTATTTAATTTTGTATCTATGTGGGCACAGTATATTTTTACGTCTTTATATTTTTCAGTAATTGCTTTTAATCCTTCAGGAGCGGCTATTATACATATCATTTTTATCTTTTTAACACCATTCTTTTTTAGGTGTTCTATAGCATCCGTTCCTGAACCTCCAGTTGCTAACATAGGATCTAAAATAATTACTTCTCGTTTATCTATATCTTTTGGAACTTTATAGAAATAATTTACTGGTTCAAATGTTTCTTCATTACGATACATTCCAATGTGACCAATTTTAGCATTTGGTATTACTCTAATTACACCATCTAGCATTCCCATACCAGCTCTTAGTATTGGTACAAAGGCATATTTATTTTCATCTAATTTACCTATTTTTATTTTTTGTAGGGGAGTCTCTACCTCTACTCTCTTTAGTTTAGCATCTCTCATTGCTTCGAAACATAGAAACATTCCTATTTCACTTACTAATTCTCTGAATTCTTTAGTAGATGTATTCTTATCTCTTAAGATAGCTAATTTATGTTCTATTAATGGATGGTTTAATTCGAATACGTTTTCCATCTACTTCCCTCTTTTCTTTGATTGTTTTAGTTCTTTTTGTATTTCTTTTAAGATATCTTCTTTTAATTCTACTGTTAGTTCTTCTTTTACTTCTTTCTTTAATTTCTTTATTTCTTTTGAATCGTCTTCTATTTTTACGGCGATTGGCTCTTCTTTAGTATTTAGACATAGATTTAGAATGATACCTACTATTGATGCTAAAGACATACCGGATACAGTTATTGATAAGTCTCCAGATATAATAGATATTGCTGCTCCTCCTAAACCTAATACTAACATTGAACTTGCTACTACAATATTTTTTGAGTCTTCAAAGTTTACTTGATTCTTTATTAATACTTTTAAACCATTTACGGCTATAAAGCCATATAGAAGCAATGATACGCCTCCTAATACTGGATCAGGTATTGTACCTACCAAAGCAGTAAACTTGCCTAGGAAACCGATTATGATAGCAAATACAGCAGCTAAGCCAATTACTTTTACACTTGCTACTCTAGTCATTCCTACTACAGCTGTATTTTCTCCATAAGTAGTATTAGCAGGTCCTCCTAAGAATCCAGCTACAAATGTTGCGATACCATCTCCTAGTAATGTTCTATCTAATCCTGGATCTTTTAATAAATCTTTATTTATTATATTACTTAATGATGTATGATCACCAATATGTTCACATAGTGTTACTAAAGCTACTGGTGCAACTGTAATTAGGGCTATTGCACTTAAGTTATAATCTTTAAATGGAATTTTAAAGCTTGGTATACTAAACCAACTAGCTTCTAGTACTGGTTTAAAGTCTACTAAACCTAACATACAAGCTACTACATAACCTGAAACAATTCCTACTAAGAATGGAATTATTTTAAAGAAACCTTTTGCTTTAGTCATTACAATAGCTGTTACTAAGAATGAAACAAGTGCTACTACTAAAACTTGCCATTTAAATGGAGTGCCATCGGTTAATCCTATTTGTGAGATAGCATTTGGAGCTAATCCTAATCCAATAATCATTATCATAGGTCCTATGACTATTGGTGGTAGTAATTTATCTATCCATCCTTTTCCTATTATTTTAATTAGGATTGCGACTATGATGTAGATTAAACCTACTGCCATTATACCAGTCATTGCTCCAGCTATACCTCCTTTTGTATAAGCAGCTGCTACTGGTACTATAAAGGCAAATGAACTTCCTAAATAAACTGGTGACTTACCTTTAGTACATAGAATATAAATTAATGTACCAATTCCTGATGCTACTAATGCAACTGGTATCGTTAAGACTTCTGCTCCAGCTGCTTTATTTACTAGTATTGGAACTAATATAGTAGCACCAAACATAGCAAATAAATGTTGAAAAGCGAGCACTATACTCTTATTCAATGGTGGCCATTCTTTGATGTCATATGTCATTTTATTTTCTTTCATATATCCTCCTTTTTAGGTAAATAATTATAAAAAAAGAAGGGCCATAAACAAATGACTCTTCTAAATAGAAAAAATAGAATTAGAAAACATACCAACCATAGTAGTAGCTTTATTAATTGGTAGTTTTATAATTCTATTTTGTAACATAATTATTTCACCTTCTTTATAAGAATATATTATTCTTATATTTTTTGCAAGGGCTTTTATTAAATTTTTAATTTTTTTGAATTATTTATTATTAAACTAAATACTCCTAAACCTATTAATAATAGTATTGGAATTATTATTGTATCTGTTTTTGGATTAATTATTTCTTTATTTATATATCTATTATGGAATAATGTTTCATTTTGATTACATGCTGGTCTAATAATCTCTCCAGAATATGTATATGGTTCTCCTGAGTATGAAGCAGCAACACTATAGTATTCTCCTTTATGTACTTCATTCGTTTTTGGATTAATAAACTTGTCCATACTACCACTATAAGAGCTTATTAATACAGTTCCACTAAATAACCCATTTCTTTCTGTATCACCTAAACGAATATAATTTATACAGTCTATATAATTATATCTTGAACTTTCCCACATATCATGCATATTAGTAAGATTCATCTTACGTAAGTTTGGAGTTATTAAAAGTATTTCAGAGTAGGCATATTGTGGTACATTTGATAAATCCATTTGTGTAAAATCCATTTCTTCAATTCCAGTTTCTTTGAATAAATAATACATAGTTCTGGCTTTAGATGTATCTAATGTTGTTAAATCTACATGCGATAGTTTTTGACATCTATAGAAGAAATAATTAAAGCTAGTAGATAATGATGTATCTAGTTTAGCTATATCTACTCTCTCTAAATTTGGTAATTCATAAAACCAATATTCTACAGAGTCTGGTTTTACTGGATCTTTAAATATTATTTCTTTTATTTCCCTTTTTATTTGTCTTGCTGGTTCATATGTTCCATCTTCACCAAAATATCGCATACTTATTACATTTCCTTCATTTAGTCTTGTAAAATATGTCTTGTTACCTATTACTTGGAAATTAGTATATTTACCTGGTGTATCTCTAAATACGGTAAATATTTTTGTATCACTATCAAATACTCCATATACATCCCCTACTAGATCTTCGTCTTTAGCATGGAATGAATTTGGTTTTGAATCTTTCATTCTTAGTGCGTCATTATATTGTAGATAATTAACTTCTGTTTCTATATCATTATCTACTACTTTACCTTTTACAGATAGATATGTTGTACTATTATCATATGTCATACCTACCCTTTTTAAATCAACTTGCTTTATTTGATATAAATAGTAATCTGTTTTTTCATATATGGAATCTAAATCTTCTGATTTTATGATAATTGGATCAAACGTTACTACTCCATTTTTATCATTATAAGCAGTAGATACTACTGTACCATCTAATTTACTTAATTCAAACTTGAATTCTTTTTCTTGTAATTTCTTACCTTCTAAATCAACATTTGTTCTTACTATTACCTCTTTTTCTAAGGCATTTACGTTAGTTAATAGTGTAGCAATTAATAATATTAATATGATTCTTAATACTTTTTTCATAATTTCTCCTCTTTATTCAAAAAAGACATATTTTTTTATATGTCTTTATACCTTACGTGATTGAATCTCTGCCATTTTATCAAAGACATCTTTGGCATTATCTTCGTTAATTTCAGTATATCCAAGTTCTTTTAAAGCTTGAATTTTTACTGTGTTTAATTCTTGTGTACGTGATAACTTTTCTTCTTTCTTTTGCTCAATACTTTGTACGAAACGTTTATGAGCTTCTCCTAATTTAGATTTTGAAGCTCCTCCATTATTATATAATGTCATTGCACTAAAGATTAAACTTTCAAATATCATTTGTCTATCTTTATTGAAAGCAAATTCTAATGGATCAGTAAAACCTAAAGACTTAGTCATATAAGCTAAGATATACTTAATTTCATCTGTAGTTTCCATTGATTGTAAGAAATGAAATAAATACAAATATGTTGTATATGTTTCTTTTGTCTTATCTTGTGATAATTTTTCTTTTAATAAATTAATTATATCTGATAATAGTTCTTGTTCTTTTTTATTGAATCCTTTTAAATCAGCTAATACTTCTTTATTTGATGAATCTTTTACTCCTTCACTTAATCTGTTTTCAACATCCATTATATATTCACCAGTTATTTTTATATTATTAAGCTCCCCTATTTCTTCTATATTTAATAAACTTAATAATTTAGCTGCTTTTTCTTTAGGCCAATTATTTAAATCATCAATTGCTAAATAGTTATATAACATTTGACGAGATACTCCTAAATACTTTGCTAAACGAACTTTGCTTATTCCTAATTCTGTTAATACATTATTTAAATCTTTCATTGTTTTACCCTCCTAATATAATTTTAGATATTTTGGTGTAAATAGTCAAGTGTAAATTTACATTTTGTTAGAGAAAAAGTTTTACATTATATTTTTCTTTTAGTTCTTCTTGTAGTATAATACCATTTTTTCCACTGTTTGAAATAATTGGACCATAATGTGTAGGATAAACTACTTGTGGATTTATTTTCTTTATTGCTTCTATTGCTTCTTCTACGTTCATAGTATATACTCCACCGACTGGTATAAAAAGATTATCACATTTAATTGAATTCATCTCTTCTATATAGTCACTATCTCCTACTATATATGATGATTCATTATCGATTGTTATTATATATCCTACCCAATTATTCTCTTTTGGATGAAAACTTTTATTTATATTATAGGCTGGTACTGTTTTAAAGGATAAGTCTTCTAAATTATACTCTTTGTTTGGTTCTACTAATATAATATTTTCTTTATTAATATTTAAGTCTAATAATTCATCTAAGCAATTCACTGGGGCAATTACTATAGTGTTATCATTATATATTTTCTTTATATCTTCTGGTGATAAATGATCATAATGTGAATGTGTTATAAATATATATTTAGCTGGATTATAATTATTTAATTTAAATGGATCTATATAGATATTGTCATTTAATTGTATTGAGTTTTGATAGTTAATATTTATTTTCATAAAATACCTCCAATAATATTATATATTATAATTTTACTTTTTTCATTATTTATATTATAATTAGAATTGAGGTGGATGCAATGAGTGATAAGGTTATTAAAATAGTTGCTATTGTAATGTTAGTAGCAATGATTATTGGTGTATTAAGTGTATTTATGTATATATAAAAAAGAAGAGTAACTCTTCTATTTTTTTATATATCCTTCTATTTCTGGACTTATATCATTTATTATAGGTGTTATATTATATTTATTTATAATATCATTTATTCTTTTTGTATCTTTAGCAAAGAATAACATGATTAAACCACCTATTCTATCAGCAGTATATTGATCAAGAATGTTTCTATCTTCTTCTGATATATTATACTTCCTTGAAATATCTTGAATTGGTCCATAGCCATATAAGTAATTAGTTAAAGATTTTGATATTTGTTCTATGTTTTTATCTTTATCTTGTATTCTTACTTTTGTCCAAATTTGCATAGTATCACTTCTCTTTATAGCTTAATATAGTAACATATAAAATAAAAAAAAGAAAGTAATGATTACCTTCTTCTACTAGATACTTCTTTTTCAAGAGTATCTATTTTTCTTTTTAATATTAATTGATGTGTTTTTGCAATTAATAATCCTGCTCCTAAAAATACAGCTCCACCAGCAATAGCAAGTGGATAATTATGAGAAGTACTAATTGCTCCTATAGCGGCCATACCAGCTAATCCTGGAATTGCTGCCATTCTCTCATATGATTTTTTATACTTTTCTTTTAGTTTTTCTAATCTAATTTCCATAATAGTAATTTGATTACTTCCTTTATATTGTGCTTTGTCGGGACTTTCTTTTAATTCATAATTCATATTAACACCCCCATTGTTTTATTTTAAAAATGGATTATGACTCTTTTCATGCTTTAATGTTGTTTCGTCGTTGTGACCTGGATATAACTTTATTTTATCATCAAATGCTAGTATTTTCCTAATACTTTCTTGCATTTCTTCATTACTTCCACCTGGTAGATCAGTTCTTCCTATACTTTCATTAAAGATAAAGTCTCCTACAAACATGGCGTCATCTTCTTCAAAATAAAAGGTTACAGAGTCTTTAGAATGACCTGGAGTATATAGACATTTAAATTTAAAATCTCCAATTGTATATTCTTTTTCTTCTAAATTACTCTTCTTAAATATTTTTATACTTTTTTTAGTTAAGAAATTACGAAGAGCTCCTATATGATCGAAATGAGAATGAGTTATTAATACTGCTAGTATTTTATTATCTCCTATTTCTTTTTTTATTTTAGGAAAATCATCTCCTGGATCTATAACTAAACAAGTTTTATTCTTTATTAGAACATAACAATTTTCATCTAAAAAACCTGTTACAATTCTTTTTATTTCCATTTTCTCACCTATTTCTAATATTTTGCTGTAAAATCTCTTGATACATATACGTAGTTATAGTTTGTATCTAATTTAAATGTATATGTATATGTTCCATTCTTTAAATAAGCTGGTACTGTTTGACTATCTGTTCCTTTATATGCTACTTCTTCTGTTAAAACAATTACATTGTTTTTACTTTTTGCTGTTTTTAATTTTGCTTCTTTTCTAAATGAGGTTGGTACATTCTCCTTACAGTTTCCTTGAACGTATTCTCCTCTTTCTTCTATATATTGATAACCACCTAGACATTTATTACCTAATTGAATATTGGCGTGTGGTACTTGAGTATTTGCTCCAAACAGTTTTTTGTATTCTCTTTCAAATGTTTCTATTTTGAAAGCTAAAGGATGAAATTCATTGTTGTTTGGACAAGTATATAATTGCATACTAGTATTATCAAAATAGCCACAATTTGAATCATAGAAGTCTCTTGTTGGTATTTGGCGATATACTAAATATCTTTTTAATTGGTCATCAAAATTTATATGAGCTAAATCTTCTCGCATTGTAGTACTTACTTTATTATATAAATCTTGAACTATAGTTGAATTTAAATCTAGATCTTTTTCTGTTTCATATGAAGATACTGGAGTACATTCATAGTTTAGTTTTTGAACTTTACTTTGTGTATCTAGATATTGATAAACATTTAAACCGATTAAAATTATTATAAAAATTATTACAAATTTAAAATTACTTTTCTTTTTAGGTTGTTCGTTTTGAACATCTGGAGTTGGTTGTAGTGCAGCAGGCGGTGGTGTTTCAGGTTCTTTTGGCGGTTCTACTTGTGGCTGCGGAGTCACAGTTGGTTGTGGTTGAGGTTGTTTAGCATTTACTACAGAAGTTGAACCAGCTGCTGGTGATGCATTAATTGGTTCAGCTTGTGGTGGAGCTATCTTAACATTACTACCTAAACTATTATCAGCAGGTGAACTTGGTGCAGGTTGTACTACTGGCTGTGGTGCTGGACTGTTCACTATTTGTGGTTGTTGTGCTGGTACTAATGTTGGTTCATTAACAACATTTGTAGTTTGATTATTAGTTTCCCCATTCATTCTTATCACCTATCTTACTATATTAAATTGTAATATAAAATTAATAAAATGACAAGTATTTGTAGAAAAGAAAACTTATATTTTTATTGTAAAAAAGAATAGTTCGTGATAAAATAAATTTGTTCTTAGTAAATGGCCTGTTGGTGAAGTGGCTTAACACACTGCCCTCTCAAGGCAGCATTCACGGATTCGAATTCCGTACAGGCTACCAAGTATATTAAAAAGACAGTTTATTAACTGTCTTTTTTCATGTTCTCTTTGGCTACTGTAAGCATTAATTTTATTCTATTTACTTGATTTGTATGAGAGGCACCTGGATCATAATCTATTGCGACTATATTAGCGTCTGGATATAACTTTCTAATCTTTTTAATTACGGCCTTCCCTACTATATGATTTGGAAGACAAGCAAATGGTTGAACACATACTATGTTATTTATTCCATCTTTTATTAGTTCAATCATTTCTCCAGTTAAGAACCAGCCCTCACCTGTTTGATTACCTGTTGATATTATTCCTTTTACATTATTAGCTAGAGTTTGGATTTTAACTGGTTTTCTGAATCTTGTATTTTCTATTTCTTTTTCATATGTTTTTTCATACATATCAATAAATTTTAAGGCTTGATTATAGATTGTTTTTGTTATTACACTAGTCTTTAAAAGATTAGCTTTTATTACAGAGTTGTAAGCACAATATTTAACAAATCCCATAAGATCTGGTTGTGTTACTTCAGCACCTTCTTTTTCTAGTTTTTCTATTAAATGATCATTACCATAGGCATGATATTTAATTAATATTTCACCTACTATTCCTACTTTAGGTCTTTCTTTATAATTTACTTCTATATTATTAAAATCTTTAATTATTTGTTTTATATTCTTTCTATATTCTCTTATATGACCATTTTTTAGACTTTCATAACATATTTTTTGCCACATATTATATAATTCTTGAGCTTCACCTTTATTTACTTCATATGGACGAGTTGCTAGTAATAATTTAACTAATAAATCTCCATATGTTACTGCTTGAAAAGCTTTATTAGCAAAACTTAATGTTATTTTAAAAGCTTGTTCTTTTTCTAATCCACTTAGATTAAATGATAAGATTGATACTTTTTCAAGACCAGCATCTTTTAGTCCTTTTCTTATTAAACCTATGTAGTTAGTTGCTCTACAACCTCCACCAGTTTGGGTAATTATGACGCTTGTATTATCTAAGTCATATTTGCCACTTTGTAAGGCATGTATTAATTGCCCTACTACAATTATGGCTGGATAACAAGCATCATTATTAACATATTTTAAACCAGTTTCTGTAGTATCATCATTAGTTTCTCTTAAGAAGACAGCATTGTATCCCTCACTTCTTAATACTGATTCTAATAGTGGCATATGAGCTGGTGACATATCTGGAAATAATAATGTATGTTTTTTATCTTCTTGTTTAAAGTAATTTTTATAATAATTATATGGCTCATAATGTTCTTCTTTAGCTCTTTTATTCATTGAAGCTATTAATGATCTAATACGTATTTTAGCAGCTCCTAGATTGTTTATTTCATCTATTTTAATTGTTGTATATAGTTTATTATTACTACGTAATATCTCTTCTGTTTGATCAGTTACAATTGCGTCTAGACCACAACCAAAAGAGTTTAAGTTTACTAATTCAACATTATCTAAATGAGATACAACATCAGCGGCATGATAGACACGTGAATGATAAGTCCATTGATTAACTACTCTTAAATTACTTTTTAGTTTAGATAAATGACATATTGAATCTTCTGTTAGAATCGCTAATCCTAAAGAATTAATCATCGTATCAATACCATGATTTACTTCTTTATCTAAATGATATGGTCTACCTGCTAAACAAATTGCTTTTTCATTATGATCATTTATATATTTTAAGAATTCTTCGCCTTTTTTACGTACATCTTCTTTAAACTCTTCTTGTGCTTTAAAAGCTTTCTTGATAGCGTTTTCTAATTCTTTTTTAGTAAATTTATATTCTTTTAATTCATCTAATTCCATTAATCTTTTTAATAATGGTTTTTCTTCCATAGGTAAAAATGGATTTAGATATTTAATCTTTTCTTTTTCTAATTCTTCGACATTTAATTTTATGGCTTCTGAATAGCTTTGAACTATTGGACAATTATATGTATTATCTTGATTAGAAAACTCTTTATGTTCATACATAATACATGGATAAAATATTGTCTTTATTCCTTTATTAATTAAGTTAATAATATGACCATGTACAAGTTTTGCTGGATAACAAACTGATTCACTTGGCATTGATTCTATTCCTAATTCATACATATTACGATTAGAATGATCTGATAAGACTACTTCGAAGCCTAATTCTGTTAAGAATGTATGCCATAATGGATAATTCTCATACATATTTAATACTCTTGGTATGCCAATTTTTCCACGTGGAGCATCTTTTTTTGATTCATAGTCAAATAGACGATCATATTTCCATGAATACATATTAGGTAAAGTATTAAAACTACCATTATTACCACTACCACGTTCACATCTATTACCAGAAATGAATGACTTTTTGTTAAAGAAATTTATTGTTAAGGCACAGTGGTTTTCACATCCTTGGCAACGAGAATGATTAGTCCTTATTTTTAAATCTAATATTTCTTGTTTAGTTAGCATATTAGATGTTGTTTCTTCATTATATTGTTTATAATCATTTAGAGCGATTAATGCGACTCCATAAGCTCCCATTAATCCAGCTATATCTGGTCTTATAACTTGTTTTTCAGTTATGTTTTCAAAGGCTTTTAAGATAGCATCATTTAGGAATGTTCCTCCTTGAACTACTATTTTTTTACCTAGAGTATCAAAACTTCTTATCTTCATTACTTTTTGTAAAGCATTTCTTACTACTGAGTAAGACAGTCCAGCGAAGATATCTCCTAAAGGTCTTCCTTCTTTTTGTGTTTGTTTTATCTTAGAATTCATAAATACGGTACAACGTGATCCTAAGTCTATTGGGTGTTTTGATTCTAAAGCTAATTTTACAAACTCTTCAATTGAAATATTTAAACTTTTAGCAAGTGTTTCAATAAATGAACCACAACCTGATGAACAAGCTTCATTTAACATAATTGATGAAACTGCTCCATCTTTTATTTTGATATATTTCATATCTTGGCCACCTATATCGATGATGCTTTCTACACCTGGTAGAAAATAGTTAGCTGCTTCAAAGTGAGCCATTGTCTCTATCTCTGATATATCTAAATTAAAGGCAGTTTTAACTAATAATTCTCCATATCCTGTTGATCCAGATGATCTTATTACTACATCTTTAGGTAGTTTATCATATAAATCAATTAACATTCCTTTAATAGTATCAACTGGAGTACCTTTATTACTCTTATAGTTTTCATATAGGATATTACCTTTATCATCTATTGCCACTACTTTGGCAGTAGTTGATCCAGCATCTATTCCTACAAAGATGTTTCCTTTATAAGAACTTAGTTCTTTTCTTCTTACAGTAGTTTTAGCATGTCTTTTCTTGAAGTCATTAAATTCTTTTTTTGTTTTAAATAAAGCGTCTAAATCAGTAGATTCTGATTCTGTAAAAGTATTTAATTTCTCTATTTTATTTTTTAATTGTCTTATTGTGAATACTTCTTTTTTATCTTTATCTAATATTGCTCCTACACAGACAAATAATCTAGCATCTTCTGGAGTAATAACTTCATCCTCTTTAAGATTAAGTGTTTTTATAAATCTTTCTTTTAACATACTTAAGTAGTTTAGTGGACCACCTAAGAATATGACATTTCCTTTGATTGGTTTACCACAAGCAAGTCCTGATATTGTCTGATTAACTACGGCTTGCATGATAGATAAAGCTATATCTTCTTTTTTGGCACCTTCATTAAGTAATGGTTGAATATCTGTTTTAGCAAAGACACCACAACGAGAAGCTATTGGATAGATTTGTGTTCCTTCCTTAGCTAAATCATTTAAACCTTCAGTAGTTGTATTTAATAAAACAGCCATTTGGTCTAGGAAAGCACCTGTACCACCAGCACATGTACCATTCATTCTTTGCTCTATTGTGGTATCAAAGTAGATTATTTTAGCATCTTCTCCACCAAGTTCAATGGCTACATCAGTTGATGGAGCATATTCTTTTATGGCATTTTTACAAGCAATTACTTCTTGAACAAAACCAACATCTATATATTTTGCTAAAGCTATGGCTCCACTTCCAGTCATTGTTATGGTAAAGTCGTAGTCTTTAAATTTTTCTATTACTTCTTTAAATAAATCTATAATAGTTTTTTTTGTATCTGAAAAATGTCTACGATACTCTCCATATAATACGTTTTTATTTTTATCCATTACTACTAATTTGACTGTAGTAGAACCAATATCTACTCCTAAATTTAATATTTTTTTCATGTGTTCACCTACTTTTGTTTTTATAATTCAAATTGTGAATTGTAAAGATCGGCATAGAAGCCTTTTTTCTTCATTAATTCTTCGTGATTTCCTTGTTCTACAATATTCCCTTCTTGCATTACTAATATTAAATCAGCGTTCTTTATTGTAGATAGTCTATGAGCTATTATAAAGCTTGTTTTACCTTCAGTTAACTTATCCATTGCTTTTTGTACTAATTCTTCGGTTCTGGTATCAACATTTGATGTAGCTTCATCTAGTATTAAGAATGGAGCATCTTCTAACATACCACGTGCTATTGTAAGTAATTGTTTTTGACCTGATGAAATATTGTTATTATCACCTACACTTGATGATAAACCATTTGGTAATGTTTTAATAAAATGATCAATTCCAACTGTTTTACATACTTTCCATATATCTTCATCAGGTATATTTTTTCTATTAAATTTAATATTATCTCTTATTGTACCATCAAATAACCAAGTATCTTGTAAAACCATTACAAATAATTCATGGATGTTTTCTCTTTTTAAATCATGGATCGATTTTCCATCTATTAATATATCTCCATCATTTATTTCATAAAACTTCATTAATAGATTAACCATAGTTGTTTTTCCGGCTCCTGTTGGACCTACTATGGCAATCTTTTGGCCAGATTTAACATTAGCACTGAAGTTTTTAATAATTGTTTTATCTTCTTTATATCCAAAACGGACATTCTTGAATTCTACATTTCCTTTAACATTTTCTTTTTTCACTTTTTGTTTTAGCGATGATTCATCTGATAATTCTTCTTCATCCATGAATTCAAATACACGTTCAGCAGCCGCTGCTATTGATTGCATTGTGGTTAGAGCTTGAGCAATTCTTGATAATGGATTTGTAAATAGTCTTACATAAATCATGAATGCTACTATTACACCAAATGTTGTCTTACCATTCATTACTAATAATGCTCCTACTACACATACAGCTACATAGCCAAAATTACCAATGAAATGCATTATTGGTTGCATTATACCCGATAAGAATTGGCTCTTTCTATTACAATCATATAAATTATTATTTATCCTATCAAATTCTTTTAATGCACTTTTTTCTCCATTATAAGCTTTTACTACATTATGTCCTGAATAAATCTCTTCTATATGACCATTTAATTCTCCTAATTCTTTTTGTCTTCTTACAAAGTATTTTTGTGATTTTTTAAGTATAATAAATGAAATTACAAATCCTATTATACTTGATAATATTGCAGTTAATGCCATTATCCAGTTTGTTACAAACATCATTACAATTGATCCTATAAATAAGGTTACATTTGTTACTAATGATGTAATATCATTACTCATATTGATTCCAATTGTATCTACATCGTTTGTTACTCTTGATAAGATGTCTCCTGTTTCATGAGAATCAAAGTATTTTAATGGTAATTTATTAATCTTATGACTAATATTTTTTCTTAATTTCTTAGAATAACCTATTCCTACATAAGCCATTATTATTCCTTCAGCATATCCAAATATTGAGTTTAATAAGTAGATTATTCCTAAGATAATAGATCTATACTTTAACTCTTCTGTATCCATCTTTGGTTCTATAAAGGTCTTAATTGACTTAGGCATTTTATCTAGTTTAACTAAAGCTTTTTCATTTATTGTGTCTTTGTCCATAGTTGTTAGAATATTGAAATATGCTACTTGATCTTCTTTTGTTATTGTTTCTTCTTTATACTTAAAAGTATTAAATATTTGTAATTTTTCTTCTTCTGATAAGTTTTTATAGTTTTCTAAATTACTTGCTTCTTTTATAGTTATATGTTTATATATTTCTTTATTTATTTTTTCTATATTTTCACTACGTGGTTTAATTCCTTCAGTTATTACATCTGTTACATCGGCTAGTTTATTAGGCGCTACTGTTGATAAGATTGCTGCAAACATTGCAAATATTACTGCTATTATTAGTAGATATTTCCAATTCTTTAGATTTTTGAAAAGACGAATTAATGTGCCTTTTAAATCATTTACTTTTTCTATTTCTCGTTGTCTAGGCATTTTCTAATTCCTCCTCACTTAATTGAGAAAGTGCTATTTCTCTATATATAGAACATTTTTTTAATAACTCTTTATGTGTTCCTATTCCTACACATTCTCCTTTATCTAATACTACTATTTTATCTGCATTCATTATTGTTCCTATTCTTTGGGCAACTATTAAACTAGTAGCTTTTTTTGTATGTTTTTTTAATTCTTTTCTTAGCGTTGAATCAGTTTTGTAATCTAGAGCTGAGAAAGAATCATCAAAAATATATATTTCGGGGTCTCTTGCGATTGCTCTTGCAATTGATAATCTTTGTTTTTGACCTCCAGATATATTAGTACCACCACGTGCTATATGAGCTTTATAGTTATTATCCATCTCTTCAACAAAGTCTTTAGCTTGAGCAACTTCTACTGCTTTTTTTATCTCTTCTAGTGATGCTTTTTTCTTGCCGTTATCTCCATATGCTACATTTTCCTCAACTGTTCCTGTAAACATTACTGCAGTTTGAGCTACATAACCAATACGATTATTTAATTCTTTTAAATCATATTCTTTTACATTTATTCCATCTACTAATACTTCTCCATCTGTTACATCGTAAAGTCTTGGAACTAAGTTTATTAACGTAGATTTGCCACTTCCTGTTGAGCCAATAAAAGCTACTGTTTCTCCAGTGTTTGCTTTAAATGAAATATCTTTTAATACATATTCATCGGCATCAGGATATTTAAAACTTACATTTTTAAATTCTACTACGCCTTTTTCTTTTGTTACATCTTTAAAGTTACCAGATTTGATTATTACTTCTTCTTCCAATACTTCATTTATACGATTTGCTGATACTCTGGCTCTTGGCAATATCATAAATATCATTGTAAGCATTAAGAAAGATATGATTACTTGCATTCCCCAAGATGAGAATACAACCATATTAGAAAACATTGTTAATTTATTCATCATACTACTTCCAATAATTATAATTGCTCCTACTAAATAGATTGCTAAATGTTGGAAGTGCATTACAAAGTTCATTATTGGTTCCATGAGAGCAAATGTTCTTGTTACTTTTAGGTGAATTCCTGTTAGTTCATTATTTACTTCATCAAAACGTTTTTGTTCAAATTTTTCTGCATTAAAAGCTCTTATTACTCTTATTCCTGTTATGTTTTCTCTTGTTACTCCATTCATATTATCTGTTAGTTTTTGTATTTTTACGAATCTTGGTGTAACTATAAAGATAATTATTAAGTTAGTTACAACTATTATTACTACTCCGATTGCTGTTACCATGCTCAATTCTGCACTCTTACCTAATATCTTCATTAAGGCCCATATAGCCATTATTGGAGATTTAATTATTAATTGTAATCCCATAGCTAATAACATTTCTATTTGAGTAACATCATTAGTTGTACGTGTGATTAAACTACTAGTTTTAAATTTCTTTATTTCTGTTAAACCAAATTCTTCAACTTTAGAGAATAATAATCTTCTGATACTTCTAGAAAATCTTGCTGATAATAGTGATGTAAAATACCCAACTGCAATTGTACAGAAAAGGCTTCCAAAGGCACAGGCCATCATATGAGCACCAGCTATTAGAATTTCACTCATTTTACTACCATCAGTTTGGACTAATATTGTTATTTCACTCATATATTCTGGCATTTTAAGATCTAAATATACAGAGAATATTACTAAAATTGAAACTATTAATATTATTATGTAATCTTTTTTTTCTAGGTTTTTAAATAGTTTTATCATATTTCCTCCTTATATTCTTTTTCATTTTATCTAAAGTCAATAAAAAAGATTGTATTTCATCTTGTGATATATCTTTTAAAGCTTCTTCTTCTAATCCTTTAACTCTTTTTTTTCCTTCGTTGAAACATTTATTGGCACATTCTTCTATTTCAATTACTTTTGTTCTAGTATCTATTTTTGAAGATACTCTTTTTATTAAGCCATTTTTTTCCATAGTTCCTAAAACTCCAGAGGTTGTTGCTCTTGATAGATTTAAAGCTTTTTCTATATCTTTTTGATATACATCTTTATCTTTATTATTAATTAAATATTTTATGATTAAATATTGCGTTGTAGATAAGGTGTTTGCTTCATTAGAAAATAATTCTTTTGTAACTAGTCCTTGAAATTTTTTAATTTCAAATAAAACAGATTTATCTTTCATTTTAACCACCATAGTCTATTATATTACATATATGATAATTGTCAACGACCTAACATTTTTTTTGACAAAAAAATAAGATGTTTCCATCTTATTAATCTCTTCGTGTAAACATAAATATTAATCTTACTATTTCTATTAATGTAGAGGCTACACTAGCTACATATGTTAAAGCTGCTGCTGTTAACATGGTTCTACCTTGTTTATATTCAGAATCATCTAATATACTATATTCTTTTATTTTCTTTAGTGCTCTAGATGAGGCATTAAACTCAACTGGTAGTGTTACTAATTGAAATAGTAATATAACTAATTCAAAGATTATACCTAACCATATTAAATCTATTATTTGGGCAATTATACCAATCATAATCGCTAAATATCCTAGTTTAGTTGCTAGATTAACAAATGGTACTAATCCATGTCTTATTCGCAAGAATAAGTACCCGTTTTTATCTTGAATAGCATGTCCACATTCGTGACAAGCTACTGCTACGGCAGCGATTGATGAATCATGATAATTAGAAGAAGATAACCTTACAGTTTTTGCTTTTGGATCATAATGATCTGATAAATATCCTTGTACTTCTTCTATTTTGACATTTTTCAAGTCATTTTTATCTAGCATTAAGCGAGCTGCTTCTTTTCCAGTCATTCCTTTTTTATTAAATACTTTACTATATTTACTATATGCACTCTTAATATAACCTTGAGATGCTACTACAATGATTAATGCAATTGCAGTTAAACCATATATTATGAATATATCCATATATTACCTCCTATAATAATTCTTTAAAGCCA
>JAEEGL012110855.1_pt1 | contig 40316 bp, 32 predicted proteins | sample 9134231 | NCBI WGS metagenome assembly JAEEGL01 (sample SAMN16246548, study PRJNA631951) | gut metagenome | biome: gut microbiome; feature: rumen; material: fiber-attached | host: Bos | place: Iran: Karaj | collected 2018-10
AGCTTCTTGAGCTTTGGCGGAAAAAATAAAATCAGGGAAACGAAATGACAGAATCAAAAAACGAGTGTTTTGAATACGTTGTCAGTGACGAATACGAGGGCTACAGAATAGATAAGCTTATCAGTGAGCTCATGGATTCCTTTTCCAGAACATATATTAAAAAGCTTATCGATGACAAAAAGGTCTTTTGCAATAATAAAAATGTAAAGGCAAGTTTTTCTGTATCAGAGGGGGATCACATTATAATGGAGATTCCGCCTGTGGAGATTCCGGACATAGTCCCTGAAGACATTCCGCTTGATATTTTATATGAGGACAGCGATGTCATAGTGGTAAATAAGCCCAAGGATATGGTGGTCCATCCTGCAGCCGGGCACTACAGCGGGACTCTTGTAAATGCAGTCATGTTTCACTGTATGGGCAACCTCTCCGGGATAAACGGAACCATGCGCCCGGGAATCGTGCACAGGATTGACAAAGACACCACCGGTTCCGTCATTATCTGCAAAAACGACAACTCTCATCAGAAAATTGCAGATCAGCTGAAGGAACATTCGATCAACAGAGTATATCATGCTATATGTTATGGAATAATAAAGGATGATGAAGGCAATATAGATGCACCTATCGGAAGGAGCCTAAACGACCGCAAGAAAATGGCTGTTGTAAAGTCAGGAGGCAAAAACGCTTTTACTCATTACAGGGTTCTTGAGAGGTTCTACGAGGATAACTTTACATATATAGAATGCCGCCTCAAGACCGGCCGGACTCATCAGATAAGGGTTCATATGGCTTATATAGGACACCCTCTTTTGGGGGACGAGGTATATGCCCCCGGAAGGAAGAGCAGATTTAACTTAAAGGGCCAGTGCCTTCATGCCAAGACCCTTGGTTTTATTCATCCCGTATCAGGGGATTATATTGAGGTGGATGCTCCGCTTCCGGAATATTTTTCCCATTTGATTGAGGTGCTTAAATAGTATAAAATAAATATATCAGAATCTTATATATGGCGAGGTGGCACATATGAATACGATCATCACGATAGGCAGACAGTTCGGCTCAGGTGGAAGAGAAATAGGTGAGAGGCTTGCTGCGCACTACAATATCAATTGCTATGACAAGGAGCTTCTCTCAAGGGCAGCCAAGGAGAGCGGTTTTTGTGAGGAAATGATACAGAATCACGATGAGAGACCGACCAATTCCTTCCTTTATAATCTCGTGATGGATACTTATTCCTTTGGCTACAATGCGTCAAGCTTTGTGGACATGCCAATAAGTCATAAGGTATTTCTTGCCCAGTTTGATACCATCAAGAAGATAGCTGATGAAGGGCCATGTGTTATTGTTGGAAGATGTGCGGACTATGCCCTAAGTGATTATGATAACGTGGTAAATATATTTGTCCAGTCTGATGAGGAGTCCAAGATAAAGCGCATAAAGGAGCGCTTTGAGGATGTCAATACCGATGATAAGGCCAGGGATATGATGAATAAAAAAGACAGGCAGCGCCAGAGCTACTATAACTATTATTCATCCAAGAAGTGGGGAAGGGCTGACAGTTATGATCTTTGCATCAACTCCGGCAAGCTTGGCATCGAAGGTACAGTAAATTTGATAATCCAGTTCGTAGAGGATTTTGAACAAGCCAGGAATAAATGAAATTTAGCTTCCAAATAGTCTTTGATTATTTGGAAGTTCTTTTCATTTGGACTCACATTTTATTCTTATTTAATATAATTAAATAATTCCACATGTTATACTGAGGGCAGACTAGGGAATGAAAATTGGGATAAGTCTGCCCGATTGTTTTCACGAAAGCCGCAGAATGGAATCTGTGTGTACCTTTCAAGGAGGAAGATATATGGCAAATAGCATTAGTGCAGGTATTAACCAGCTGCTGCGCCCGGGTGTGCCCGATAAGACCAAAACCGGTACAGCTGCCAGCAAACCCCGTGGCCCTTCTGCCAGCAAGCAGACAGAGGAAAAAAAGGCCGGGGCTCTCTTTAGTGAAAGCGCCAAGGTTGAGCTTTCACCTGAAGTTGAAATGTACGGAAAGGTAGTCGATCTTCTGCAGAAGAAGTACGACAACGCCGAAGTATTTATCGCAGGTGCTAATGATGACCTGTCACAGATAGGCGGAGACCTGGAGTACAGCATCATCCTCGATGAGGATGAGATGAAGCTTCTTGCATCTGATGATCCAAAGGACAAAAAGGCAAAGGACAAGCTGCTTGGTCAGATTGATGATGCAATGAAGACAATATCGGATTTGAGCGGCAAGATTGAAGGCGCTGTAGAGAATTCCGAAGAGATCGAGAATTTCGGCATAAAGGTTGATAAGGGTGGAAAGATGAATTTCTTTGCCGATATAGGCGGCAACTCTTTTTCATCGCCCACAATGGATGACCTTATAAAAACTATCGGTTCCTCAAAAGCATAAATAGTCTTTAAGGACTGGGAGACGCAGTTAATGGATCAATCATCATGAAATGATCCTGTAACTCCGTCCCCCAGTCTTATTTTTGCCCCTCAATCAATTGTCAGAATAATACAACAGATATTAATCAAACCGTTACAAAATTAGTGATATTACACCATATTTGTATGGAAATTTCATTTGAATTTGTTATAATATACTATGCAGGACAAAAATAAAAACCTAACGGGAGGGCAAATTGTATATGTCTACAAGAATTTATGACTGCTTGAAATGTATTGGGGATAAGATCATTGAGAACAAGGATTTTTTGACTGACCTGGACAGGGAGATAGGTGATGCTGACCATGGTGTCAATATGGCAAGGGGCTTCACTTCCGTTATTGAGAAGGTTTCTCAGGACGATGCTGATATCGGTGCATGCCTTAAGAAAACAGGCATGACACTTCTGTCAACAGTTGGCGGTGCATCAGGTCCTCTTTACGGTACTGCTTACATGGAGGCTGCAAAAGTTCTTGCAGGTAAGGAGACTGTTTCAGCAGAAGACTTTAAGCTGGCCCTGGAAGCTGCAATTGCCGGAATCCAGAAGAGGGGCAAGGCAGAGAAGGGTGAGAAGACCATGCTTGATTCTCTTATTCCTGCACATGATGCATTTACAGCCAAAATTGAAGAAGGTGGTTCATTTGCCGACGGACTTGATGCTGCATGTGTTGCCGCAAATGAGGGTATCGAGTACACCAAGACCATAGCAGCCACCAAAGGCCGCGCCAGCTATCTTGGCGACAGAAGCATCGGACATCAGGATCCGGGTGCTACTTCAGCAACAATGACTCTTGAAGTTATCAGAGACTTTATAAAGGGGTGAGCTTATGGTTGGTATAGTGATCGTTTCACACAGCAAACAGATTGCAGACGGCACCAAGGAGTTGATAGATCAGGTTGCATCCAAGCATAAGGGAATAATCGCCGCAGGCGGAATGGAGGATGGCAGCATTGGTACAGATGCCATGAGGATATCCGAGGCAATTAAGCAGGCTAACGACGGAGACGGCGTAGTTGTGCTGGCTGATCTGGGAAGCGGAATCATGAGTGCAGAGACTGCCATTGAGCTTCTTGAGGATGAACATATTGATGTAAGGCTTGCAGATGCTCCTATCGTTGAGGGTGCCATCACGGCTTCCATTACTGCAGCCTGTGGGAGCAGCATAGAAGAAGTTATTGCAGCCGCTGAGCAGATGCGGACTGTAAAAAAAATAAACAACTAACATTATAAGGAGGCAGAAAATGAAGAAACTAATCAATGGGGTTGACCAGGTTGTTGATGAGATGCTGGATGGTATGATAGCAGCATTTCCTGACAAGCTCAAAAGGCTTGAGGGCTTTGACGTTGTAGTCAGGGCTGGAGGCTCAGATGGCAAGGTTGCTCTCGTATCCGGCGGCGGAAGCGGACATGAGCCCGCTCATGGCGGATTTGTAGGCAAGGGTATGCTTGACGGAGCTATTGCCGGAGCTGTTTTCACATCACCTACACCTGATCAGATTTTTGAAGCAATCAAGGCTGCTAACGGCGGCAAGGGTGTTCTTCTTGTAATCAAGAACTATACCGGTGACGTAATGAATTTTGAGATGGCTGCTGATATGGCCAGGGATGAAGGCATTGAGGTTGACCAGGTTATCACAGCTGATGACGTTGCTGTTGAGAACAGTACATGGACCACAGGCAGAAGAGGAATTGCAGGAACAATCTTTGTTCACAAGCTGGCCGGCGCCTGCGCTGAAGCTGGTGGAAGTCTTGCAGATGTAAAGGCTGTTGCCGAGAAGGTTATTGCCAATGTACGCTCAATGGGTATGGCAATTGATGCCTGCACAGTTCCTGCAGCTGGAAAGCCAAGCTTTGACCTTGCTGAAGATGAAATTGAGATCGGTATCGGTATCCACGGCGAGCCAGGCGTTAACCGCGAGAAGATCGGTTCTGCAAATGATATCGTAGATAAGCTCCTTGGCAAGATCCTATCAGAGGGCATCTACAATTCAGGCGATGAAGTTGCTGTAATGGTAAACGGTATGGGTGGAACACCTCTTATGGAGCTCTTTGTTGCTAATAAACATCTTCATGAAGAACTGGATAAGAAAGGCATCAAGGTTTACAAGACCCTGGTTGGCAATTACATGACATCCCTTGATATGGAAGGCTTCTCAATAACCCTCCTCAAGGTTGATGACGAGCTCAAGAAGCTCCTGGACGCACCTGCTGATACTCCTGCATTTGTACAGGTATAATATGACTTTATGGTCAGACATAACTGATCAGTGTGAATCATAAGGTAACATAATAGTCACAACCGTGCCGCCTGTTGGACGTGATGTGATGGAGAGACTTCCGTTACACATGGCTTTCAGGCGGTATTTTATGTTCCTTAAACCTATATGTGCTCTGTCTTCATCATCAGAATTGACAGGTTCTGTATCCAGATCCGGCTCTGATGAGTCAAAGCCCTTTCCTGAGTCTTCGACAGTAATAATAACACTTTCATCTCTTTTTTCTGTCCTGATAGTGATATGAAGCGGGTCAAGCTCAGGATCAACACCGTGCTTGACAGAGTTCTCAACAATCGGTTGGAGAGTAAGTGGCGGGATATGGAAGGCTTGAAAATCAGTGTCATATTCCACATAGAGGCTGTTCTCATACCTTGCCTTTTCAACAGCCAGGTATGCCTTTGCGTGCTCCAGTTCCTCATCAAATGGTACAAGGCCTTCTTTAACAATCAGACTGAAGTTCTTTTGAAGATAGGAATTGAAGTCCCTGATTACGCTCTTGGCCTTTTGAGTATCAATGTCACACAGATAGTAGATGCTGCTCATGACATTGTAGATAAAATGTGGACGCATCTGCAGTGTCATGATGCTTATCTGCTGATGTGCCTGTCTTTTGGTACTCTCTACAAATCTGTTCATCTGATCCAAGAGGAGCTGGACAAACAAAAAGAATGCAGCAATGCTGGTTCCAAGCACTATGGCAAGAATGCCGTAAGAAAACATCTGTATAAGTGTGCAGATAAAGGGCGTTATCAAAAAGACCAGCATTGAATAGAAACGAATTTTAGAGAAAGTGGATCTGTTGATTATCAAAAAAATCATATCTGCTATGAGTATTGCTGCAGGAGCAATTAAAAGTAACGGGTACATAGTCCCTCGCCTGTATACGTTTCCACTGTCTATGTAATAGATGAATGTGGTGAACTGGGTAATGATAAGCATTGCAATATAAGCAAGCCACAGTGTATAAACCAGTGTAAAGAATCTGCTTTTTTTGAGAGCTGTGCCCGTGGAGCGAACAAGAAAAGAAGAAAAGAACAGCATAAGCAGGGATGAAAAAAATGATTCTCCCCAAACTGCAACTTTTGACAGAAGATTATACCCGATTCCAAGTATCTCAAGGGATATCTGTGATATAAGATCGAAGCCTACATAAAAGAAAAGAATAGAAAAGAAGGCGATAAAGAAGTCGTCATGAAAATTTTCAATCTTCCTTAACCCCATTGAAAGAATCACTCCCATTATTGCTGTCACAATGCCAACAATTGCAAAGGCAAAATTTATCAAATCAACAGAATTTTCCATATTTGTTCTCCTTTTTTCGTATAATTAATTATAGCAATATTATTTGTCACAGTGGCACCATAAAATAATAAAATGTTGTTTATATTATATTAATAAAATGTTTCAGCATGAAACAGCATGTCATGTTTTAACTCCATTAAAATGTAATTAGACATCCTAAAAAATGGGGGAATTTTATACATTTTTATTTGATGCAGAAGGAGATTACGGATTATGGATGTGGGCTTTGGAGAAGCATTGAAAAACCTCAGGACAGGCAGGAATCTTTCTCAGCAGCAGCTTGCAGACAAGCTGTACGTAAACCGGTCAAGTGTTGCAAACTGGGAGGCGGGTCGAAGAGTCCCTGATCTTGTGATAATAATGCGTATTGCTCAAATATTTGAGGTGGATGTTTCTGCCCTCACCAGGACCGCAGACTCATCCGCAGAGAGCGCTGAGATTATTGTTGTGGATGATGAAAACATAATGCTGCGAGGTGCAATACAGATCATTTCATCTGTTTTGCAATCAGCCACCATTACAGGATTCTCCAAGTCCTCTGAGGCAATAGAATATTCCCAGAAAAACAGGGTTGCAATTGCGTTTCTTGATATTGAACTTGGTAAGAGCAGCGGACTGGAATTATACAATTCACTAATTGAGATCAATCCTCTGACCAATGTCATATTTTTGACCAGTTATCCTGATTATGCCATAAAGGCCTGGAATACAAAAGCAAGTGGATTTCTTGTAAAGCCTCTGGATGAGGACAGTGTAAGAGATGTCCTTCAAAGGCTCAGACATCCTGTAGAAGGACTTGAGATATTATAAAAAATTAATAGTATTTGGTTTGATAAATCGTTTATAATTATTTGGGAGAGTAAGATGGGATATTGGATAAGCGTAGTAGATGATGATGCTCAGAGCCTTTCTTCAGCCAGGATAATCCTGGGTGAAGGAGATATGCGTGTGAGCTGTCTTCGCAGCGGAAATGATTTTCTCAAGTTCATAGATAAAAATTCTCCTGACCTGGTGCTTCTTGATGTCATGATGCCTCAGATGGATGGTTTTGAGACATACAAAGCCCTGCGTGAGTATGAGAAAAATTGCGGGAAGCCCAATATTCCTGTGATCTTTCTGACCGGTGAAAACGACAGTGAAACCGAACAGAAGGGGCTAAAGCTGGGGGCTTCCGATTTCATAAGAAAGCCTCTGAACAAGGAGGTTCTCTTAAAGCGCATTGACAACACCTTAAAGAGCCTCAAAGCAATTGAGACTCTGACTGAAGAGGCCATGTTTGACAAGTTAACAGGCTTTCTCAACAAGGCCAGAGGAACAGAGAGAATATCCAGACTGTGTACCAGGATACAGGGATCCCTAATGATCATGGATCTGGATAATTTCAAGCTGGTGAATGACCTCTTTGGTCATGATATGGGAGACAAGGTACTTCAGGCTTTTTCTTCTGTTGTAAGGAGAAATACAAGAGAGACAGATACAATAAGCCGCATTGGCGGTGATGAGTTTCTTGCCTTTTATGAGAACCTTTTGGACGAGAGTGCACTGTCCGTTCTGACACTGCGCCTCAATACAGAGCTCACATCAGAGGCCGCCGCCCTGATGGGAGAAGACAACGGTATTCCTTTGGGAATATCCATTGGCTGTGTCTTTGTGCCGGAACATGGAAGCGATTTTGACAAGCTCTTTGCCATGGCAGATGGAGCGCTATATACAGCCAAGCACAACGGAAAGCACGGATATTATATATACAGTACCACTGAAGAAACTGACCATAGCTCCAGGTCCCAGGATGAGAACTTTGACAGGATACTCAAGACTATACAGGAGCGAAACGAGAAGGCGGGAGCTCTTTTCCTTGGAAGGGACTCATTTGCAGTGGTATACAGATTTGTAATGCGCTTCTACAAAAGATATAGTGGAACTGCAGCTCTTTTGCTATTTACTGTCACATGTGATGAACAGTCGGACAACATTGAGCTTTTGGAATACATGCAACAGCTTGAAAATGTACTGGCCCATACGCTTCGGGTCAGCGATATCATCATGCAGAGCGGTGCTAACAGCTTTTTTATTATGCTTACTGAGAGAACTCCTCTTGAGGCTCAGACCGCTGTAAATCGCATTATGCACAACTGGGAGGAGAGCTGCGATAGCGGCTCTGTAAAAGTCGAATACTTGATCAGGTATATCAACAACCTGGAGAAAGAGGACAATGAAGCACAGAAAAACTGAGAATTTCATCATCCTTCTGATATCGCTGTCAAGCATTGGGATAACCCTCGAGAGCATTCTTTTGGGTTGGGAATTCTGGGTGCCTCCGCTGATCCTGATCGGTACTGCTTCATTATGGGTCATGAACCTGTCTGAAAGGCCGGATTACGGTATTCGTAAGATTTATTATCTCATTTTTGCCATGCTGACAGTCTTTTTTCACGGTGTACACGAGACAAGTTTTTTTGATGTCGCAATTGTGATATCCCTTGTTATGATCGCCTTTTCGCTTCTTGATCACATCTATATGATCAACATGCTTCTTGCAGAGTATGCTATTGTTATGCTCATACAGTTTATTCTGGTATCTCACAGGGATGCCATAGTCTTTGATGTTCTCAACATCTCCCGGATAATACTTCATATACTTATCGTGGTTCTTATCAGCGTGTGCTGCACCAGGTCAATTTACGACAGAACAGAAGAAGCACAGGCTAATATCCAGAAGAATGAAATGATAGAGCGATATGATGCAGACATGGAGGACTTTCTTTCGAATATTTCACATGAACTGCGAACTCCTGTAAATGTAGTAAACGGCATGTCAGACCTTCTGATAAAAAGAGGCATCGGCTCTGAGGCTATGTCCATAAAAGATGCCGGGATCAGGCTGGCGTATCAGATTGAGGACATTCAGGATTACACCGAGTGCAAGAGAGGCAGGCTCATGCTGGAGGAGGATGACTATACCAGCACCTCCCTTATAAATGATGTTGTAACCAGCTTCCGCCTTCTTGACAACAATAATGACCTGGAGCTGGTGGTGGATCTGGCGCCTTCTGTGCCCCTAAAAATGCGCGGGGACATCAAGAAGCTTCACAAGATATTCCGTCATCTTTTGGAAAATTCCATGAAATTTACCCGGCGTGGTGGTATCTATGTCAAGATGTATTCTGAGCCCACGGAATACGGAGTAAATCTCTGCATAGAAATGACAGATACGGGCATAGGCATGGACCAGAAGGCCATTGCATCTGTTTCTGAGGGCATGTTCCAGGTGAATAAGAAGAGAAACAGAAGCTCTGGAGGAATTGGTCTCGGGCTCTATATCGTATATGGATTTACCCATGAGATGGGTGGCTTTGTCAAAATCGAGAGTGAGGAAAAAAACGGTACCACAGTCAGGGTCACTATCCCCCAGAAGGTATCAGATGAAACTGCCTGCCTGTCCCTGTCAGGAGATTTTAGCGGCAATATTCTTTTCCACGTTAAGAGTGATAAATACAAGGTTCCAAGGGTCCGCGATTTTTACCGGTATATGGCTACAAATCTTGCAAATGGTATCCAGGTGCCGCTTTATTCTGCTGAGACCATAAATGATATAAAGAGACTTCAGGAAAAGCTCAACGTAACCTGCATCTTTATGGGTCAGGAGGAGTATGAAGATAATTCCGGGTTCTTTGATGAGCTCAGTAAAGGGGATATCCTGGTGGCTGTTTCAGCCTATACAGGCTTTCATCCAAATCCCGGAAGCCGTGTCATTACCATGCCCAAACCTCTGTATGCATATCCTGTTATTAAGCTTCTTAACAATGGATATGATGCAGGCAATCTTGATTACTCAGACGACGTATCAAAGCCTGTTTTCAGCGGTGTAAAGGCTCTTATTGTGGATGATGAGCCAATGAATCTTGTTGTTGCTACAAGTCTTTTTAGAGATTATGAGATGATAATCGATACGGCTAACAGTGGAAAAGAGGCTATAAGTAAATTTGTAAGATCCGATTATGATGTTGTATTTATGGATCATATGATGCCTGAGATGGACGGTGTTGAGGCAATGCAGAGAATCAAAAAGGCTTCAAAGGAGATGGGAAAAGACACTGTTATCATCGCACTTACAGCCAATGCCGTCTCAGGTGCCAGGGAGATGTTCCTGAAGGAAGGGTTTGACGGCTTTATTGCCAAGCCCATAAATCTGGCTGATTTTGAGAGGGTAATGCTTCGTGAACTTCCTGATAAAAGAACTGACAAGGGAGGTGACAGAGCATGATAAAACGTTTTGCGCAGTTTGTTGTAAATGCAGTAAAGGATCCTGAGAGGGATTTTTCTGAGCGCGTTTTTGTTATCTTTGCCTGTATCTCTGAACTGGCAGTGCTGATTGCCCTTGTCGGAGACTTTCTTACAGGAGAAAACCTTGGCGAGATCATCACTCTTATCGCTATTGAGTTCATTATACCTGCAACTACGCTGACCTGTCTGTACCGGGACAAAATGAAGATCGCCATTGGTTTTCTTGTGACCAGTCTGGTTCTGGTCATACTTCCCCTTCTGTTTTTCTTTGGTGGAGGTCTGGAAGGCGGCGGACTTATATGGGTGGTTTTTGGCTTCATGTTTGTTGGACTTGCTGTATCAGGTAAATGGAGAACAGTTCTGCTCATTCTCCTATTTATAGAGGCGGCATGCTGCTATTTGATTGAGTATTATCATCCCGAACTTATTCAGGGACACTCCAGGGAGATGTTTTTCATTGATTCCTTTATCTCAGTAATACTGGTGGGAATAGTGTGTTTCTTTATGACCTGGTCCCAGAACAGGATGTACTTAAGTGAGAATGCCAGAGCCAAAAAAGCCGCTGAGAAGGCAGAAGAGCTGACAAGAGCCCAGAACAGATTCTTTTCCAGCATGAGTCATGAGATCCGTACCCCTATCAATTCAATTCTTGGATTAAATGAACTGATACTCAGGGACGAGAGTGCATCGGAGGAAGTCATCAGGGACGCAGCGGGTATTCAGGGGGCCGGCAAGCTTCTTCTTGCTCTTATCAATGATATCCTGGACTTTTCAAAGATGGAAGCCGGCAGAATGGACATTGTTCCTGTGGATTACCGGGTCGGCGATATGATATCCGAGATCGTAAATATGATATGGCTGAAGGCCCACGACAAAGGTCTTCGTTTTGATGTCACTATAGATCCAAAGGTACCTGCAGTACTATACGGCGATGAAGTCAGGATAAAACAGATATTGATCAATCTTCTGAACAATTCTGTCAAGTATACCCGTGAAGGGTCCATAGGTCTTCATATTGAGAGCACAAACACCGGATCAAAGACCACCGAGCTCTCCATATCTGTTTCCGACACCGGAATGGGCATTAAAAAGGAAGTAATTCCATATCTTTTTGATGCCTTTAAGAGAGTTGATGAGGAGAAGAACCGAAATATTGAAGGCACTGGTCTGGGACTCAGCATTGTAAAGCAGCTGACAGAACTCATGGGAGGAACCGTTACTGTCAACAGTGTATATGGAGAGGGCTCCACATTTACTGTCAACCTTAAACAGTGGATTTCTGATCCCACTCAGATTGGCGAACTGAACATCCACAGCCATGAGCTTCTTAGGCGAAAACAGTATGAGAGCTCTTTCAGGGCTCCTGAAGCAAAGATACTTATCGTTGATGACAACGAGATGAACCTTGAGGTTGAAAGAAAGCTTCTGCTTGATACCCAAATGGTAATCGACACTGCTAAAAGTGGCAAGGAGGCACTGGAACTCACTGTTCAGAGAAGATATGACGTCATTCTGATGGATCACCTGATGCCCGGAATGGATGGTATAGAGTGTCTCAAGAATATTAGAATGCAGTCAGGTGGTCTCAACAGAGCCACACCCGTTATCATACTCACCGCGAATGCAGGAAGCGAAAATCGGGATATGTACAACAGGGCAGGTTTTGACGGCTACCTTGTTAAGCCTGTTTCAGGTGAGGCTCTTGAAGAAGTCCTCATGAAACATATCACCAGGGACAAGCTCATGATCAACAGCAAGATCATGAGGATGCGCGAGGATATAAGCACTGCTGCAGGATATTCCAGGAAAGCCTCCGTAATTATTACTTCCAACAGCATGTGCGATCTTCCCGATGCCATTATCAAAAAACTGGGCATTCCTATAATTCCTTTCCTTATCCACACAGATGAGGGATTGTTCAAGGACGGAATACAGATGGATGCATACGAGCTTTTGCGATATATGGCAAGAGGGAAAAATGCTGTTTCATCGCCACCGGATGTAAAGACATATACTGAGTTCTTTGCAAATGCATTGAAGAAGGCCCATAATCTGATCCATATAACCATTACCAGCAGTATGAGTGATGACTATGCCATAGCCTGTGAAGCAGCCAGGTCTTTTGACAACGTGACAGTCATTAATTCAGAGTGTCTGTCCTCGGCCACAGGTATCCTTGTGCTGATAGCATATAAGCTTTCGCAGCAGAATAATTCTTCAGATGAAATTGAATTTGAACTGGAGGAGATAAAAAAGAGACTACACTGCAGCTTTGTAATTGACACAACTGAATATATGGCCAAAAAGGGCCTCATAAATAAGAGACTTGACGGCATATCAAGAGCCCTAAGTCTCCATCCAAGCCTTAAGTTCAAAGAAGACAAGTCAGGTATAGAAAGTGTGTGGGCAGGAAGTACCAGAAGAGCGTATAGAAAGTATATCCGCAGGGCATTTCCTGTAGACATCATACCTGATTCTGATGTGGTAATTATTACCTACGCAGATGTTCCCATTGATACACTTCAATGGATAAAGGATGAGATAAGTAAGATTGCATATTTTGAACACGTGGTATTCAAACAGGCTTCAGCGGCCATATCTTCAAACTGTGGACCTGGAAGCTTTGGAATAATGTATTTCGTAAAATCCAACAAGAACTATAACATAGGTTCTTTCATTGACGACCTTGAGGACACCGAGGATGAGGAAGATATTTCAAAGGATGAATACAGGGAAGTAAAGAAAAGTGCCCCACAGCCTGAGGACGCACCAAAGTCGGCAGAAGTAACCCTCACAGAATCTACAGTAGACAGAGTTGCTCTGAAGTGGTATCAGGAAATTCCCGGAATAGACGGGGATGCTGCAATTTCCAACAGTGGCTCTGAGGATGCCTTCAGGGCAGTGCTTAAAATCTTTTATGACTCTATCGAACAGAAAGCTTCTGAGCTGAACGGTTTCTTCTCCGAGGGTGACTGGCAGAACTACATCATCAAGATACATGCCCTCAAGAGCTCAGCCAAGCTCATTGGAGCAATGGACCTGTCCGAGAAGGCTTTGAAGCTGGAGATGGCAGGCAAGGAGGGCAACACCGGGTATATAATCGACAACCATCTTCAGTGCATGGAGGAATTTACCGGATTCAAAGATCTTTTGAGCGAGTCCCTTAATGACATTGCCGGCGATGAGGCTAAAGACGCATCGCACAAGCCCGTTGCGGACGACTTCCTTATGAAAAGTGTATATGACGAACTCCGCTCAGGTGCAGATGCCATGGACTGTGAGCGAATAAGTGAGGTCCTGAAAGAGCTTGATGACTATGCAATACCTGATTCTGATAAAGAGAAGTTTAATGCTATCTGTTTAAAGGCACAGGAATATGACTACGATGCAATACTGGAAATACTTGATAAACAGTAAAGATTGAGGAAGAAGGACAGCGCATAAGTGGAAACCATTGTAAGAATAAACAATGCGGTAAACGGCTTTGCCTGGGGAACCTTTGGTATCTCGCTGCTCCTGGGAACAGGCCTTATATGTACCGTGATCACAGGATTTTTACAGATAACCCATATAAAACTCTGGTGGACCGGCACCTTCGGTATCATGAACGACAAGGGACGCGTGATCAACGATGCAGGAGCCCTCTCACAGTTCAGGGCCTTTTGTACTGCGCTCTGTGCTACCATCGGAACAGGTAATATCGCAGGAGTATCTACAGCAATCTGCGTTGGAGGCCCCGGAGCTGTTTTCTGGATGTGGGTCGCAGCCTTTCTTGGGATGATGGTCAAGTATTCAGAAAATGTACTGGGCATCTATTACCGGCGAAGAAACTCTGAAGGCGCATGGTCCGGAGGACCCATGTACTACCTTCAGGACGGCCTTGGTTCAATTCGGCACTGCAGGCGTCTTGGAAAGGTACTTGGTATTCTGTTTTGCGTGTTTACCATGCTGGCATCCTTCGGCATAGGCAACATGGGACAGATAAATAAAATAACCATCAACTTCGGTTCAACCTTCCTGTCCGGAATTGACATTGGAATGGTAAGGGGGATTCCAAAGGTCAACTGGTTTCTTGGAATAATCCTGACGTTGGCTGTAGCAGCTATTCTCATGGGAGGTTTTAGAAGGCTTGCAGCTGTTTCCGAGCGACTGGTTCCGTTTATGGCTCTTGCCTACATAGGCGGATGCCTTATAGTTATTATGATTCATATTTCGGATCTGGGAAATGTCTTTTCCTCAATATTCAGATTTGCGTTGGGGCAGAGGGCATTGACAGGCGGCGCAAGTGGTATAATTATACAGAACGCATTTAACACCATAAAAAACGGATGTAAGAGAGGCGTTTTCTCCAATGAGGCCGGGCTTGGTTCATCTGTCATGGTCCACAGCAATTCCTGCGCAAGAGAACCGGTGAAACAGGGGCTATGGGGCATTGCAGAGGTTTTCCTTGATACGATAATAATCTGTACAATGACAGCGATTGTTGTACTGACCTCAGGAATGATAGATCTTTCTACAGGACTGGTAATAGAGGGCACCAACGATGCCACGCTGGTGGCAAAGGCCTTCAGAGCATCGCTGGGAAGGCCGGGAGAATGGTTTGTAGTTCTGGCAATAACGCTCTTTGCCTTCACTACGGTAATGGGCTGGTCCTATTACGGAGCCAAGGTTACTGAGTACCTCTTCGGTGTCACTGCAGCCAAGCTCTACAGAGTTATCTTCGTGCTTCTGATCGTATTTGGGGCAGTGATGGAATCAAACCTGGCCTGGGATATATCAGATACCTTTAACGGTCTTATGATGATCCCGAACCTGATAGGTATTCTGACACAGGTACCACTGATAATCAGACTTACCCGCAATTACATAGACCGCAGGGTCCATGGCAGGGAGGTAGAGCCACTTCTTTCTTTTGATCCTGATATACAGAGAGATGCTGCAAGAGCTGTTATGAAGGGAGTAGACTGATAAATGATCACAATAGTAACATTCCAATACAGTGTAGTTGTGATGGGAATAGAAAAAAAGCTGGTCGAGCTGGGATATAGTGTCAATCTGCTCACTGATAAATTTGACAAGGTTTCAGAACTGTCAAGGGATACAATTTTATTCATTCTGTATCTTCCGCGAAACGTCACTGATGAAAACGACAAACTCAAACAGATCAGTGAGATAAGCCACATGATCCTTGAAAGAGGCCGCCATATCATCTATATAGCCGAGAAGGCTGACCACGAGGAGCTCATGAAGAATCTCCCGGAGACAGGAAAAGGCGGCTGGATTGACAGGCCGGTTGACAATGATACGCTGGCAGAGCTTGTCAGGGATACCCTGCAGGGCAGGAGTCCTGTTCGCGAAAAAAAGAGGATACTCATTGTAGATGATGATCCCGTTTATGCCGGGGCAGTCAGGGAATGGATAAAGAATGACTATAAAGCAGACGTTGTGACCGCAGGTATGAAGGCCATAACATTTCTGATAAAAAACAAAGTGGATCTGATACTGCTTGATTATGAAATGCCGGTGGTAGATGGTCCACAGGTGTTGCAGATGTTGCGGCAGGAAGAAGAAACCAGGGATATCCCGGTGGTATTCCTCACAGGAGTGGGCACCAAGGAGAGTGTCGCCAGAGTAATGGCGCTGAAACCCTCAGGGTATATACTGAAATCAACAACAAAAGAAGCTCTTCTTGATTTTCTGAAGAGCAAGCTTGGATAAATGACAATAGAAGAGAGAGGTACTCACTTGTCCTTTTTGTCGGTATTCTCCCTGAGTTTGACCATTCTTGCAGCCCGGCGCCTGTTTTCATCCTCCTGGGCGGCATAGTGTTTCCTGGTGGTATTTACATCCTTGTGGCCCAGGACATCGGCTACCAGGTAGATATCACCTGACTCCCTGTAGAGATTGGTGCCGAAGGTGCTGCGAAGCTTGTGAGGCGTGATTTTTTTGAGTGTTGTCACGGTGCGGGCATACTTTTTTACAAGATTTTCAACGGCCCTCACAGAGATGCGCTTATTCTGGAGCGAGAGGAAAAGAGCTTTTTCATGACCTTCACAGGGTATGATGAGCTTTCGCTGCTCAAGGTAATCCACCAGGGCATCCCGCACTTCATCGGGAAAGTATACAATGGTGTTGTAACCGCCCTTTCTGTGGATGTTCAGGCCATTGGTATCAAAATCGATGTCCTCCAGGTCAATACCCACACATTCAGACACTCGGATACCGGTTCCCAGAAGGAGTGTCAAAAGAGCTACATCACGCACTTTTGTCTTTTCATGGTATTTGAGCTGTGACTTGGTGAGCTTTTCCCCGGCCTCCACCTGATCAAGGAGCTGGACAACCTCATTGGGCTCAAGGCGGATGATCTCATTTTCGTGAAGCTTGGGCATATTGATGAGCTCCGCTGTGTTCCTGGAGATCATCTCGGACTTGTAAAAATATGTGTACATGGAGCGAAGAGCAGACATCTTTCTCTTTTTGCCCTGTTCGGCGTTGGTTATCTCCTTGTCACTCTTTTCATAGAGAGAGAGGTATTCCATGTATTCCTCCAGGTCCTCCCTGCTGAGGTTCTCCAGTACATCTATCTGATAGTCCGTTATGTCCATTCTGGAGAGAATGGGGTTTTCGGAGTGAAGGTACTCAAAAAAGACCCGAAGATCATAGGCATAGCCGAGCCTTGTCCGGGCAGAGGTTGTGGGTTCGATTCCCCTGAAGTACTGTCTCAGGAACCTTGGAAGAGTATTTAAGACCTCACGCATCCTGAGAGTGTTGATTTTATCCTGCTCATTAAAGTATTTTTCATCTCTGTTATTCATGGCTTCTATTGTAACAGAAATATTGTGCTTTTTACATATTGAAGTCACCTGTCAAAAAATGATAAGATGAGTTATATTTTTTGTCGGGTGGAGTAATAAATTGGAGAATAAAAGAGCTAATTACAGAAAAAAAGACGGACAGCGCCTTAGCGCTGAAGAATATAGAGAGCGTAGAAAAAAAGAAATCAGAATACATAGTGCAATGCTGATAGCCGGCGTAGTGCTGGTAGTCGGCGGTATCGGATTTTTGATCTTTAAAGCAACCTACAAACCTGTTAAGGAAACAAACACTGAGATTTTTGAGGAGGCTGTCAATGAGACACCGGTTATCGACCAGGTGGCCCAGGATGAGCCTGAGGAAGAGGTAAACCCGTTCCTTGCAAGGTCAGAGGACGCTGAGAATTTCTTTGAAGGGTACAGCGTGACCCCGGATGAAGATACCAAGTACATTGCCAGTGAAGAGGTGTACAGCAACTACGGCGTACTGGTAAACCTTGACAGCGGAAGGGTTGTTGCATCCAAGGAAGGCGATGTGAGGATAAATCCCGCATCCATGACCAAGATACTGACCCTCCTTGTAGCAGTTGAGAACATCGACAACCTTGATGATACCTTTACAATGACGCAGGAGATAGGCAATTTTGTCTACAGCAAGGGCTGCAGTCAGGTGGGCTACCAGGTAGGCGAAGTTCTGTCCATCAAGGACCTGTTGTATGGGACAATTCTTCCCTCAGGAGCTGATGCAGCCATGTGTCTTGCTGAATATGTTGCAGGCTCCCAGGAGGCCTTTGTGGATATGATGAATGCCAAGCTGGAGGAGCTGGGGCTTTCCGATACTGCGCACTTTACAAACTGCGTTGGCGTATACGATGAGAATCATTACTGCACACTTCTTGACATGGCCATGATACTGAAGGCTGCCGAGGAAAACCAGCTGTGCCATGAGGTCTTAAATGCAAGGACCTATCTGACAACGCCAACCACCGAGCATCCTGAGGGACTTCAGATCTCCAACTGGTTTTTGCGAAGGATAGAGGACAAGGATACCCACGGTGAAGTCATAGGTGCCAAGACCGGATTTGTCAATGAATCCGGCTGCTGCGGCGCAAGCTATCAGATTTCCAATTCAGGAGGCCATTATATCTGCGTGACTGCTGACGCATGGAGCTCCTGGAGATGTATATATGACCAGGTGGATATCTATTCCACGTATACCATGTAAATGCCCTGCAATTGAATGCCGCGTGGGGCTTTCAGCCGCCGGGCACGGTTGCATTTATGAATGAAAATTCAAAAGAACTGAAAAATAAAAAGTCTCTTTCCAAATGGCTCTTTGCCCTTGTGGTCGGCGGAGCCTCATTGATGTGCATCGTAATTATAGTTATCAGCATGTCGCTGTATATGAGATCTGTCAGGCGCATATATAAGGCGGAGATGAGGAAATATGCCCAGTCTGTGATTGGTATTGCTTCTGTTGACAGTATAAGGGAGCTGTGCCGGGATTCACTTTCCGGAAGGGCCTATGATCCGGATGTAAAGTATTCCGTAGATGCCGCCATTGATCAGATTTACATGGAAAATAATCTTCGGGGCATAGCACTGTATGCCTTTGATGAGCAGTTCATGACAGGGAAGCTGATCTTTTCAGCTTATCCGGACAAAGAGACTAAGGAGACCATCTCATTTACCAAGGCGTCCCTGGAACTGATGCTTAACTCTGAGGCTGTACTAAACCAGTTTGAAAAGAGCAGTGAAGGCGGATTTAACAATTCAATATATGAAGGTATCAGAGATGAAGATGGGAGACTGATCGGTCTTTTCAAGATCAGCACACCTATGAGGGAGACCTTTAGCGCAAGGATAAGATTCTTTGTCGTGTATGTTCCTGCGTTTATCATCCTCATAATTGTGTTTGCCCTGCTGGTATCCAGAGCAGTAAAAAAGCGTGTGATAGAGCCTCTTTTGGAGCTCAACAGCGCAGCCAGGGAATTTGGCGAAAAAGGGCTGGAAATTCTTGAAAAAAACGGGGGTACGAATTTTATCCCGCCGGACAAACTGCCTGATGATGAGATAAAGACCCTTTGGCAAACCTGTTCTGATATGGAGCGGGCCCTTGCCAATTCCGTAGAAGCTCTGAAGACCATGACCATGGAAAAAGAGAGGCAGGACGCTGAAATGCAGATAGCCACTCAGATCCAGACAGGTATGCTCCCGGGTTCTGATACCGCAGTGACTGAAAGGAGGGATTTTTCCATAGCAGGAAGCATGACTGCTGCAAAGGGAGTCGGCGGTGATTTCTATGACTATTTCATGACTGACGACGATCACCTGGCCATGATCATAGGAGATGTATCCGGTAAAGGAATTCCGGCGTCTCTTTTCATGGTACTCTCAATGACACAGATCAGGATGCATTCCATTGGAAGTAGAAGCCACAGCCCGGCTGAAATCCTGAAAAAGGCCAACAGGGGAATATGTGCCAACAACCCTGAGATGATGTTTGTGACAGTCTGGATGGGCATTTTAGAGATTTCCACCGGTATATTGCGTGAGACAAATGCCGGACACGAGTATCCCGCAGTAAAAAGAGCTGATGGTGATTATGAACTGGATCTGTCGGAACATGACATGCCCATGGGGCTCATGGAGGACATGGATTTTGCCGAGAAGGAGAGGCGTCTTGGAAGGGGCGACCGGATATTTCTCTATTCAGACGGACTTCCGGAGGCCAATGATACATCGGATGAACAGTTTGGCACCGACAGAATGATCCACAGTCTCAATAAATATTCTGATAACGACGATGAAACACTTCTTGAAAATATGAAAGCTGCAATTGCCGACTTTACTAAAGGCGCTCCGCAGTTTGATGATCTTACCATGTTGTCTTTTGCGCTTAAATAGTTCGATAAGGAGTATCGTATGAGTGAAGATAATATGAATTCCAGCAGAAAACTCATAGCCTTCATGGGCGGGATGATCGACGAGGAAAAGAACAGCAATTTTATCAAAGAGATGGAAGGTGTGTGCCGCTCTAACGGATATCTTCTTCTGGTCTTTGGGTTCTCGGAAACCACAGTGTGGAATCAGGACGAGAACAGCTGTGAACTACAACTCATACAAATGGCGGAAAACCTGGATCTCAAGGCGATCATCATGCATCTTGAGTTTATCAAGAATGATTATCTCATGAAAGCAATAACGGACCTGGGAAAAAGGAAGAATATCCCTATTATTGCCATGGAGAGAAATGTCCCGGGATGTATCAATATATCAATGCGTTACAAAGACGCCTTTGGAGAGATTGTCAGACATGTGATCGATGTACATGGATGCCGCAAAATCAACATGATCGCAGGTCCCAAGGGGGATCATTACTCAGATGACAGGATAGAGGCCTACAGAAAAGTTCTTGAAGAAAAGGGTATTCCCTTTGACGAAGACCGTGTGGGCTATGGTGAGTTCTGGGACAAACCGGCCAGGATAGTGACCAGGAATTTCATAGAATGCGGGGATATTCCGGAGGCAATAGTCTGCGCCAATGACAATATGGCAATTGCTGCAGCTGATGAACTTCAGAGAATGGGCTACCGGGTTCCGGAGGATATCATTGTGACTGGTTTTGACGGTGTCAAGAGCGGTCTCTTTAATCAGCCCTCTATATCAACCGTTGAGCCCGACTACAAGAGTGAAGCCGAACAGGTAGTAGACCTTATTAAGCAGTATGAGGATCAGCCTGGAAAAGAGTCTTTCCACGATGTAAATTATCTTTTAAAGCTCAGGAATTCCTGCGGCTGTAACAGAAAAGAAGATGTTTATTCACACGATGATATAACAGTTTTATCTTACAGCTACTCAGATGTGAACTGGGCTGTAAACAGCATAAATTCCCTCATGGCCCAGGCTGCAATCCTTGACTCCATGTGTGAACTGTCCAGGGTCATCAAAGAGACTCTGTGGCTGTGGGACAGAGACTATCAGTTTGTGAGTGTTCTCACAGACCTCATTCGTCCTGAAAACGAATCCACAGGAAAAGAGGAGTATACGTCCTTTTTCAGCTGCATAAACAGGGTAAGATTTGGCATTGGCAGAACCTTTGAAGAAAAAGAATTTCTTCCCGATTTTGACATGATCCTTGGAAACAACGACATAAGTATTCTGCTGATAAGACTCCTTCATACTGGTAACGAATTTTACGGATATGTTGTGGAAGGTACAGAGCATACAAACAACAGGGACGTCAGAAGATTTGAAGAATTTGGTATGTTCCTTTCATCTGCCATAAACGCAGTTATGACCAACAGAAATCTCTCTAAGATGCACAAAGAGATCCAGCAGATATCTGTGATGGATTATCTCACCGGAATCTTCAACAGGAGAGGCTTCATCAACGAAATCGGAAGGCTAAGAAAGGCACCTATCAACAAGGACAGGTACCTTACGATCTTTTCCATAGATATGGACGGCCTCAAGCATATAAACGATTTCTACGGCCATTCTCAGGGGGATTTTGCGATACAGTCCATGGCCGGAGCTATTCATCACTTTGTGTCCATAAACGGCATCTGTGCCAGGTATGGAGGCGATGAATTTGCCTGCGCATTGTTCACTGAAATGCCGATTTTCCTTGATGCCGATACTGTCCGGAGCAGGCTGGACAACGTGCTCCTTGCAAGGGAAGATGTCATCTCCAAGGAGTATAAAATATCTGCCAGCGTCGGAAGTGCCATGGCTATGATAAATGATGATCTTGATATTGAAAAGCTTATGAATGAAGCCGATGATAAGATGTACGAGGACAAAAAAGAGAGAAAAAAGCAGAGGCAGTGAAAGTGACAAATTATAGTGTTTTATTTTGCTTTTTTTGGTATATATTATGCAGGGCAAACCCCATATAATAGCATTATAAAGAAACACCAATACAAGTATTGATAAAAGGGAGTAGCGTAGCACTTTATGTGCCCCTGAAATCGTCAGGACGCTGCATATGCAGCCGTATCGGGTCAGATCGCAAGACTTTTATCGTGACAACAACTGTTCACGATAAAGGTCTTTTTTGGTGGGACAATAAGTGGACGCATTGGGGAAGAAGCCCTGGAAAGGAAGATTCTATGTTACACAATACTTCATTTTTAATCGCAGTTGCTTTTATCATCGTTCTGGCAATCGTTGTGATTGCAGCCGGCTATGTTAAAGCTCCTCCGGACAAAGCTTACATCATTTCAGGAATAAGAAAAGTTCCGAGGATCCTGATAGGCCGCGCAGGAGTGAAGATCCCATTCTTTGAGAGGGTCGACAAATTGTATCTTGGACAGATGACTGTCGACATTAAGACAGAACAGTCCGTGCCTACAAATGACTTCATCAATGTTAATGTTGATGCTGTTGCAAAAGTAAGGATCGGAACTACACCAGAAGCAATCCAGCTGGCTGCCAAGAACTTCTTGAACAAGAGCCCTGAACAGATCACACTTGATCTCCAGGATTCATTGCAGGGTAACATGCGTGAGATCATCGGCACACTTGCCCTTAAGACCATCAACACCGACAGAGACAGCTTCTCGGATCAGGTTATGGAGAAAGCATCAAAGGATATGAACAAGCTCGGTATCGAGATACTATCCTGTAATATCCAGAATGTTACTGATGAGAACGGTCTTATAAGTGATCTTGGTATGGATAATACTGCAAAGATCAAGAAGGACGCAGCTATTGCAAAAGCTCAGGCAGACAGGGACGTTGCAATTGCACAGGCAGAGGCCGACAAGGCTGCTAACGATGCAAGGGTTCTTGCACAGACTGAGATTGCTGAAAAGAATAACGCTCTTGCCATCAAGCAGGCCGAGCTCAAGAGGGAAGCAGATACTGCAAGTGCTGTAGCTGATGCCGCTTATGAGATTCAGACCCAGGAACAGCAGAAATCAATCCAGACTGTCACAGTTAATGCCCAGATCGCAAAGGCAGAGCGCGAAGCCGAACTGAAGCAGAAAGAGGTTATTGTAAAACAGCAGGAGCTTGCTGCTGAGATTGAGAAAAAAGCTGATGCTGAAAAGTACCAGGCAGAAAAGAAAGCTGAAGCAGAGCTTGTCCAGAGACAGAAAAAAGCTGAAGCAGCAAAGTATGAGCAGGAGCGCGAGGCTGATGCGAGAAAAGCGCAGGCTGAAGCTGCAAAATTTGCAGCAGAACAGGAAGCCGCAGGTATCAAGGCAAAATATGATGCAGAGGCTGCAGGTATTGCTGCAAAAGGTAAGGCGGAAGCTGAGGCCATCAAGGCCAAAGGTATTGCTGAAGCCGAAGCCATGGAAAAGAAGGCAGAAGCCTACAAGAAGTACAACGGCGCTGCAATGGCCGAAATGATGATAAAGATCATGCCCCAGATGGCTGCAGAGATTGCAAAACCTCTGTCACAGATCGACAAGATCAACATTTATGGCACAGGCGATGGCACAAATGGCGCAAGCCAGATTTCAGGGAATATGCCCATTGTCATGAAACAGGTATTTGATACCATGTCAGAGGCAACAGGTGTTGATTTCACAGAGATTATGAAGGCTGGTACATATGATGCCAAAGTTAATAAGAACATAAACATCACCGGTGCTGATGTAGCAATTGAAACAAAGTAAATTATAAAAGGCTGCCATCCATGTATTGAAGTGGGTGGCAGCCTTCCTGTGTTATTGATTCATTACCATACTACACGCACAAAGTATCCATCACTTATACCGTAGGCAGAGTTTGCAACAACCTTGACAACATAGCTCTTTAATTTATTAATTTTTTTTCCATTGTACTTTTTAAAGAGTTTAGTGGCTGTTTTGTTCTTTTTGGCATTTATTGTCCCGACTTTCACAAAGTTTTTGCCGATGATATTATTTGTTTTTTTACTGGTTCCTTTATAAGTGCCTACATAGACATCATAGGACTGTGCGCCTTTTAAAGGATCAACAGAAACACTGATGCCCGAATTTTTGCGTTCGGCAGTAAAGATTGGATCTGGTACAACGCGAAGAGATGTCCAACCGCTTGTAATATTATCCTTAATTCGCCGACAGATTATCGTAGCACACCCATGTTTTTTAGAGTCAGCCGTCCAATTAAAAGTATAGGTTCCTGTTTTTGATATCGTAATCCTTCCTTCATAGGAAGGGGATTTTTCGCCATTACTACTTATGTGATCGTATTTATTATAGTCAGGCTTATTCCCCGATACACACACAATCTGATATTCACCAGCTGGCATTCGCACTTTGTATGTCAGATTAAATAGACTAAAGTTACTTTTACCACCCGCAAGATCAAACCCAAGCAGCTTCGTATGTACAACAGTAGATGCATAAGTGTCTATATGCTGAGCCCCATCATCAGTGATGTATTCATATGTGATGGTAACAGGATAGCTGCTAGCTGCTTCCAATCCTGTGATCGTGTATTTTAGTCCTATAGAATTCCCACTTATTGTGGCACTCTTTTTTCTACCATCAACTTCCCAGGTTACTTTATACCAATTTATGATTTCATATTTAGGTGATGTAGGGGTATACCATCTTATACTGGCAGAAGTGAGAGTGTATCCTGTCTGATCAATTGTGTTGGCCGCATTAACAGTATGTTTCGGGCAGATAGCAAAAAGTGTTATAAGTAAGAGGGACAATACGATGAATGATAATTTTCTTCTCATAATAATAGCTTCCTTCCGTAGATTTTTGTTCAACACTATTGTCTCAAAAAAGTATAAGAAATATGTAAACTCCTGCTAAAATTTATCATAAACGACAAATAGAAATAATTTTTTTTAACTATAGGGGACGGGGTTAGTGGATCATAATTACCGAATAAACAATAAAAACGACCGAATAGACGAAAATAGAGACATACACAATTGCCACATCGTATAATAAGGTAACAAACAAAATTACAGCGCTGAAGGAAACAGATACCAATAACAATGAAAAGAATAATAATCATTTGGAGGCCAAATGAAGAAAAAGATTATGAGTGTTGTGCTTACGTCCTTTCTGGCATTAACTGCCGCTTCATGTGGTAGCGAAAGCGACATTGGCACAGGGGCTGCAAATAACGAGCCCCCGGAGAATGTGGGGGAATCTTATTCTGATATTGGTTCGGAGTCTTCAACCGAGTCAGAGAACGTAGGTGACGCGGAATCTGAGAACTTTCACATAGGCATTGTTACAGGCTCCTATTCCCAATCCGAGGATGACAGGCGCGGTGCCGAGGCTTTTCGTGATAAATACGGGGATGACTTGGTGACTCTGGTCATATATCCCGATAACTTTGTGGATGAACTGGAAACCACTGTTCAGATCATAGTAGGACTTGCCGATGACCCCGATATGAAAGCTATTATCGTCAATCAGGCAGTTGACGGCACAACAGAAGCCTTTCGTCAGATACATGAGATCCGTCCCGATATACTGTGCATTGCCGGTGAGGCATATGAGGACTTTTCCGATATCGGAGAGGTGGCTGATATGGTGGTGAACTATGACTTTATAAGCCGCGGATATCTGATGGTACACACTGCCCATGAGCTTGGATGCGATACATTTGTACATGTGTCTTTTCACCGGCACCTCTCCTATGAATCCGTATCAAGGCAGGTCTCTATCATGAAAAGAGCCTGCGAAGAATTCGACATGAAGTTTGTCATGGAGGAAGCTCCGGATCCGACTACTGAAGTGGGGGTCCCGGGAGCACAGGCATATATCCTGGAACATGCCCCGGAGTGGGTAGAAACCTACGGACAGAACTCGGCATATTTCTGTACAAATGATGCACATACTGAGCCTCTTATCAAGAGCCTTATGGAGTGTGGTGGATACTTTATTGAAGCGGACCTGCCGTCTCCTCTGATGGGATATCCCGGAGCTCTTGACCTGGATCTCACGGGAGCATCAGGAGACTTTGAGCAGATAACAAAGGAGGTCGAAGCAGCTGTTGTGGCAGCCGGGGGAGCAGGACGGTTCGGAACCTGGACATATTCCTACGGCTACACTGTTTCGGCGGGACTTGCCGAGCATGCCAGGAACGTACTTCTGGGAGAGAGCAGTCTTGACAGTATAGAAGATCTGTCCAAGGCATACGGAGTATTTTCACCGGGAGCAGACTGGAACGGATCCGGGTATACGGATGCGGATACGGGAGACAGGTCGGATAATATTTTCCTTGTATATCAGGACACCTATATATTGGGGAATCCGGGACGATACATGGGAATTACAGGCATTGAAGTTCCTGAAGAGTATTTCACGATAAGTGGCCAGTGAATGAAGGTCTTTTGTGCGGGAGCATAATATGGGAGATAGGACAGACAGAGGCATTATAAGAAAACGTAAAAAGAACGGGATGATCATACCCCTAATACTCCTGTTTGTGTTCATGGCGGTCATGGTCGTCTATATCTCTTCTTTGATGTATAAGGTGGCGGTATCCAATTCCTATGCTGTCATGGAAGACAGAGTCCTGACGGTTTCCTCAATGATCGACAGTCATCTGAACACTGCCGGGAATGTTCTGCATGTCGCTGGAGATTCTGTGCATCACATGCTGATCAGTGGCACAACCAGCGCCAGAATACACGAGTTTCTTGTAGATGAAACGGCAAATGTATCGGAACAGTTTGATGAAAATTACACCGGGATTTACGGCTACATTATGGGGAAATACATTGACGGACTGGACTGGGAGCCGCCGGAAGGTTATGACCCCAAGAGTCGTGACTGGTTTATTGTCGGTAAGGAGGCGGGCGGAAAGGTTGTATTTTCACCGCCCTACATCGATGCCCAGACTGGGAACATGATCATATCCGTGTGCAGGATGCTCCCGGACAAGCAAAGTGTCATTGCCCTGGACGTTCAGCTTAAAGGGATACAGGATATGATAAAAGAGCTGACGGTTTCCGGAAAGGGATATGGCTTTGTAATTGATGAGAATGGCCTGATCATAGCCCACAGGGATGACAGCCTTAAAGGCACCAGTCTTCTGGAAACCGAAGGTGGTCAGGAGCTCTTTTCCGCCGTAAAAAAGGCCGATTCCGACAGCTTTTCATATACCATGGCAGGGGAGAAGTATACGATCTTTGCCAATGGCCTTGCCAACAACTGGACTGTCGTTATGGCAGTAAGTGACAGGGAGCTGTATTCGGAGGTGATGAGCCAGCGGATAGTCATAATCGTCATATGCCTGCTGATCTTTGCCATGCTCTGTGCCATTTACTATGCGGGTTACAGGAACGAGCAGAAGTACACAAAGCAAATGGAGGAAATGAAGCTGGAGGAGCAGAAGGCGGTGTATGACCGCAGAATGCTGGAGCTGGAAAAGGACGCAGCCAACGCCTCCAATAAGGCAAAGGGCGATTTTCTTGCCAACATGTCCCACGAGATCAGAACACCCTTAAACGGGATCCTGGGCATGGATGAGATGATCATACGGGAGTCCAGGGAGAGCAGTATAAAGAAATATGCGCTGGAAATAAAGAGTGCGGGAAATACTCTTTTGTCCATAATCAATGACATTCTTGATCTTTCCAGGATCGAGTCGGGGAACTTCGAGATCGTCCCGGTGGACTACGACCTGGCGTCTGTCCTCAATGACGTCTTAAACCTCACAAGACACAGGGCCAGGAATAAGGGGCTCGAGTACAACATGAATGTTCAGGATACCATACCTTCAAGACTTCACGGGGATGAGGTGAGAATCCGCCAGGTGATGCTGAACATAATCAACAATGCCATAAAGTATACTCAGGAGGGCAGAGTTGATATATCTATTCAATACATTCCGGGGAAAACTGACATGCAGACAGACCTTGTTGTGACGGTCTCTGACACCGGAATGGGCATTAAGGAAGAGGACAGGGAGAAGCTCTTTAAGAGCTTCCAGCGGCTTGATGAAAAGAAAAATCGCAATATCGAAGGTACCGGCCTTGGACTTCACATAACCTACAGGCTTCTTGAGATGATGAATGGAAAAATCGATCTTGAGAGTGAATACGGCAAAGGAAGCACCTTTACAATAACGATTCCACAGGAAGTGGTCAGCATGGAACCTCTTGGGGATTTTTCCACAGCTGTAAAGGCATATATTGAGAATATGGAAACCCGGGAAGTGGGACTGTATGCTCCTGAGGCCAGAGTACTTATCGTTGACGACAACGATATGAACCTTGAGGTTATGGAAGGACTTCTTAAAGATACAAGGATAAAGACAGAGCTTGCGGACTCCGGTATTAAGTGCATTGAAAAGGTCAGGGAGGGCGTCTACGACTGTATACTGCTTGACCAGATGATGCCGGGGATGACCGGGGAGGAAACACTTAAGGAGATGCGACAGGCTGGAATCTTAAAGAGCACGCCGGTTATTGCTCTCACAGCCGATGCAATAATCGGCGCCAGAGAAAGCTATGTCGCAAGAGGATTTACCGATTATATCAGCAAACCCGTCAAGTATGAGATGCTGGAGCAGATACTCAAAGAGTATATCCCCAAGGAGAAGCAACTAACTCCAAATCCTGGTGAGGAACTGCCGGTCATGCTTATCTGGGGCAGCGACTCTGATGCCCTTAAGATAGAGAGGGAGCGCCTTGAGGGCATATACAAGTGTGTCTGCGTGGTGGGAGAAGACAAGGCGAATAGATATCTTGAGAGGCATGAGACTGCCGGAGTGATGCACCTTTGGGGACGGGGTTAGTGGATCATCAAAACGGTCAACAAAACCAGTCTTAATATAGGAGCCATAGTAAGCTAAAAGGGACGGTTCTTTTGATTCGTTGTACACAATGAGTCAAAAGAACCGTCCCTTTTGGCTTCAAAGACCGTTTAGACAGAATAATGACCGTTTAGACAATGCATATTGTTCTGGGGATTAAGAAAACAATAAAATAAAAAGTGACAGAAGCATAGAACGAAGGAAAGAATTCCAAGGAGCTTTTTTTGTGAAACGAAACTTCAAAATAAAAATAGAAATAGATCCCTCTGCGGATGTACCGGAAGTAATCATAAAAACTAAGGAAGAGACAGATTTAACAAGGGAAATTGTTTCTTATATTGAAAAATGCACAGATCATGACCAGATTACGATAGAAGCTATCCGCGATAATGTGACTTGCCAGATTAATCAGAGCGATATCATGCGTTTATATCTGGAAGACCGTAAAATCGTTATCTGTACCAATAATGGGAAATACCAGACGCGAAGTGCCCTTCGGGATTTGGAGAACATTCTTGATGGTGACTGGTTTGTTCGTATAAGTCGTTCTGAGATAATCAATTTGAATCATGTAGCTTCTTTTGACATATCAATTAAGGGGACTACAAAAGTGATCTTTGAAGATGGAAGTTATTCCTGGGTTTCCAGGAGAATGGTTCGCCCTGTCCAGCAGAGACTTGCAGTTCTTGCCCGGAAAGGAGGAAAAAGAAATGACTGATATTAAGAAAAAACTTCTTCTGAGATTCCTTATCGGGTTCTGCGCAGGAATGATTATCGGTGGCGTTATTTGGATGGTTTCCAAGCCTTATGCTTCCCAAATGGAGGAAGAAACTCCCTGGAGAATTGCTTGGGAATTGATATGTTGTGGGCTATATGGATCTGCGTCAGTATGTGCGATGATACTTTACAAACTTGACAGCATTAGTCGTGTGTTTGCAACTGCAATCCATTTTTTTGTAGTTATGGCAGGACTTTTCCTGTTGGGGCTGGCAATGGGATGGGAATTTGATACAGCAATAATCCGGTATATCTTTATTTCATATATTCTTATTTTCATTCTGAGCTGGATCATCATGTATATGTTTGGAAAAAGCAGGATTAGGAAGATGAACGAGGATCTGCAACAGTGGAAATCCTTTCAATCGAAGACAAAAGGATAAATGCAATTATTTGAGAGAAGGAGAAAGCATATGAAAAAAGCAATGAAAGTGATCTTAAAAGTGTTATTGGCATTTGTCTGTATCATAGTGATCGGAGCTGGAATAATACTCGGATTAAGAGCGTATAACGACAAAAAGTATGGCGGTGCGGAATCGCTTACAGATGCAGATGTTACTGATATAAGCAGTTATCCTCAGGAATTGGAGGGGATAACGGTTAAATATGTTGATAATGGTGCATTTCAGGGATTTCACTTAAAGCCGGATAACAAACTCTACAGGGGTGTTGTTGTTTTTTATGGAGGATCTGATGGTGGCCCTTTCTTTGAAGTAGCACAGCTTTATGCAGAAAAAGGATATGAAACACTGTCTGTCTTTCTTTTTGGAATGAAGAACCAGCAGGCATCGCTCACAAGAGTTCCATTGGAACAGTTTGATGATGTCCTTGATTATATTAAAAACAATATAGATGATAATGCCCCAATTACTGTCATGGGAGTGTCAAAAGGAGCGGAGTACGTACTAAACCTGGCAGCCAGGTATGATGAGATTTCCAACCTTATTGTTATGGCTCCGGTTGCATATACCTTTTCGGGACTGAGTTCTGATGCGGTGAGTTCTGCTTCGTCATGGACCTGGAAGGGCGAAGAAGTACCCTATATCGATATTCAGAAGGCTGATTTTTCCGAATTGTTTAAAGATATGATCCTTCCAATGATGATAGGAGCCCCCATTGACTTCAGGGGGATATATGATGCTGCACTGGAGGCTGATGAGGATCGTGACTCCAAGCTTATTCCGGCTCAGAATGTAAAGGGAGATATTCTGGTCATTTATGGCGAAGAAGATGGCATGATGGACACTAAGAGAATGGCAGAACTGATACAGAGTCAGCATAAGAACACAAGGGTTTGTGGATATGAGAATGCAGGGCATATGTTTTCCGGAAATGGGCTGATGACCGAATTCGGTATGCGCATGAATCTTGGCGGCACTGTGGAAGGGAATGAAGCAGCAATGATAGAGTGCACCAAAGAGATTGAGGAGTTTTTAAGCTCACATCATGGTAAATGAGGTGGTAGTGGTGCTGATATTGATAGATTAACGTTCCAGGTGACTTATGAGCACGGGTATCCTGAAATTGCAATTGACGACTAAGTACATGTAAGAACTTAGGACAGGATAAAGAAAATTTCCCGTTGAGTTTTTCTTTTCGTAAAACAAATATAAACTGATTCTAAACCATATCTGAAAAATTGTGAAAAACGTCTGATTATTCAAAATCGGGCGTTTTTTTTATTATAATGTAATTACGTCGCTTATATGTGATTTATATTTTTTCTTATAGGAGGTCTGCATGGAAATGAGGAAGAATACTTTTTTAACTGCTACAAAAGTTGTCGGAATCATGATGATGATGGCATTGCTTATTCTGGTTCCTGCAAGAAAAGTACATGCAGGAGATTACAGTCTGTGGGTAAATGGAGTGCAGGTAACTGATCTGAATAAGAATAATGTCCTTGGTGATGAGCTCCCAAAGTTACCTACGGTTGTTTTTGATTCGTCAACTAATACTCTCACGCTAAATGATGCGTTGATAACAAAGAGCGTAGACCTTACCATGGGCCGTCCTATGAAAATAATCTGTGGAATATACAGCGGGCTTACTGAAAAGCTGACAATTACGGGCAGTGCAAAGATCACAGGATCTGATACAGGAATTCGCCATTCCTCAGACGGTGAACTTGTGGTTGTTGGAACTGGAAGCGGTATTGTAATAGATGCTTCTACATATGGAATACTGAAAACCGGCAGCAATGCGATGATTCTTGGTGGGAAGATTGTTGCAAGGTGTGAGGATGGAAATGCCCAGTTTGGGGACCCTCAAGCGATAAAAGCCGCTGATGAAATTGTTATCAGACCCGATGCAGACATTACGGCTGTTGGGTATAGTCAGAGCGCTGCGGCTGGTGGTTATTACCAGGGCTTCGGAATAGCAAACCTCAAAGGATTGATAACAATAAATGGCGGCAAGGTTGTTGCAAAAGGAAGTGGCGTAGGTATATCAAATTATGATAGGAATTTCATGGTCGATACGTTCTCAGAGGGCGCTATTGAAATTAATGATGGAGACATATATGCCTCGGGCGGATACGCTGGTATAGAAGCATATCAATATGCTGATATCAAGGGTGGAACAGTTACTTCTGTTAGCAATAAATGGGGAATTATTGGTCCAACAACTATAGGAAGTGGAATAAAAAAGATCTCCTTAAAGAAAGGAGGAAATGACTTCGAAGCAGTAAGATACGGAACAATAACCATCAGTGACGGTCTTGCAGTAACAACGCCGGAAGGCGGATACTGTGATGGAAAGGATTTTTACAATGCAAATGGAAAGAAAATAACCAGTGTTGTAATTGAACCTGTCAAGGGAGCTAAGAGTGTAAAAGGAGTATCCCTCAACAAGAAGACTGAAAATGTTGCAATTGGCAGCACAACTACGTTGAAAGTAAAGTTTACTCCTTCAAATCCCACCAATAAAGGTGTTACCTGGAATAGCAGCAACAAAAAAGTTGCAACAGTGGACCAGAATGGCAAGGTTAAGGGTGTCAGGGCCGGAACCGCCACAATCACAGTAACAACCAAGGATGGTGGAAAAACAGCAACCTGCAAGGTTACAGTCAAGAAACCTGTCAAGGTAAAGAGCATCAAGTTCAACAAGAAAGAATATTCAGTTAAGAAAGGCAAGACAGTTACTCTTAAGACTACCTTTACACCAAAGGATGCCACCAATAAGGAAGTGACTTACAAGACCAGCGATAAAAAGATTGCAACAATAGATAAGAATGGCAAGGTAAAAGGTCTTAAGAAGGGCGAAGTCACAATTACGGTGACAACCAAAGACGGCAAAAAGAAGGCAGCCTGCAAAGTGATAGTAAAGTAAGGAGGTTCGGTTATGAGATTCCACGAGGGAAAAATGAAACACCTGACAAGGCTTTTTGTTCTGCTGCTTGGCATAATGATCGCACTAACCTTTGTGCCCATGGACACACATGCAGCGAATAATAAACGGAAAGTCAAACCATATAAAATGACAATCGATGTGGGCAAGAAAGCGAAGAAAAAGATTACCTATGTAAATCCAGTTACTAAGAAAAAGACTAAGACTAAAGCATGGAAAAAAATAACACTAAAAAAACGTTACAAAATTCAATTAACAGCCACTAATGGCAATAAAAAACTTAAGAATGGAACTCAGGTAAAGTATTCCTCAGATAATAAGTCTGTTGCAACAGTAAATAAAAATGGTCTGGTGGAAACAAAGAACGCCGGAACAGCAAATATAATAGTTAACTACACGACAGATAGTATTTTTAATACGACTGTGGATTGGGAAAAGATGACGTTTGTCGCGCAGTTAAATGTTACCAACAAAGATGTCCCGGTGAGCAGCGTCAATCTCAACAAAAAGAAATTAAGCCTCGAAGCTGGAAAAACATCCACACTCAGCCTGACAGTAAACCCTGTAACGGCTACTGATCAGACAGCCACCTGGACCAGCTCCAACCCTAAGGTTGCAAAGGTGTCCTCCAAGGGCAAAATCACAGCTGTTGCTGCAGGAAAGGCAACCATAAAGGCCAAAGTGGGAAAAAAGACCGCATCCTGCGCGATTACGGTAACAAAGAAAAAGACTGATAAAACTGGAGACGACACAGGAAAAACAGGAGACGATTCAGGAAAAACTGGAGATGATTCAGGAAAAACCGGAGACGACTCAGGAAAAACCGGAGAGAATACCAGTGATTCTGATTCAGAATTTGCGGGGCATTATGGAGACCTGACCTGGAAGCTGACGCAGTTAAGCGCAGCGCCCACCTACTGCCTTGAAATTACAGGTAATGGAGCGCTTCCGGACAGAATGACAGGAGTGGAAGGTTATGAGAGTCCCGGCTGGGATGATCATAAATCTGAAATAGTAAAAATTGTGATAGGCAGCGGCGTCACAAAAATAGGCAAGCAGCTCTTTTGGGGTTATGACAATGTTAAGACTCTTGAATTGAACGAAGGTCTTCAGGTAATAGATGAAGAAGCTTTCTGGGGAGCACTGGGACTGGAAGGCGAACTTGTCATACCTGCATCTGTTATATCCATTGAAAAAAGAGCATTTGCTTCTTGTAATGATAACGGCAATGTAAGAGATACCACTAAATATAAAATGACATCCATCGTATTCAAATCGGACAGCAAGCTGAGAAAAATTGGACAGGAGGCATTTTACGATATACGAAGTCTCTCAGGAAGCGAAATTTCATTCCCCGACAGCCTTGATGAGATAGATGGAAGTGCCTTTGTAATGTATGGAGATAATGATGGATTTACGAAAATTCATTTTGGACCTAACAGCCGGCTCACATTCATAGGCAGTAATGCATTTTATGGGCATGAGCTGCTGACAAGCATATCAACACTTCCAGGCACACTGGAATACCTTGGTTCAGGATGGAGAGAATCTAGAAACCTTAACTATATAGCATACAATGGCTCTAAGGTAATGTGGACTAATCTTTTAACTGCCAGCGGCTGTGGAACCTCAGCATATACCTTTTACTGGGGACATTTATACTATGATGAGGATGAGGGCAACACATTTGTTTCGTTCTTAAAATAACAGTCATTTGTACCACAATGGTGGGAAAGGAAGTGTGTGTTTATGAAAGAAAAGGGAAAAATACTAAAGAAGCTTCTTGTTTCAATTATAAGTATTTCTATGGCAATTGCATTTTTTATTCCGGGACTGTGTATCAGGTCAAAAGCTACTGATTACACCTCATTTAAGATAATTCATGCTACTTACTACAATACACAGGTACCAAAGGTAGCAGTCAATTATTTTGATCCACATGACAGTATAATTCTGACACTCTATGTTCTCAGTAAGACACCTGGAGAGGGAGATCAAAAGATTACGCTTGATGGTCAACAGTATTATTCTAAGCTGACCAGATGGGTAGAAGGAGAAAACCAGATCATAGATAATAGTGATGGCACAAAGTCCATACCGGCAAATTCGATCTTAAGTAAGACATCTGAGAAGAAAGCTGCTGTGGGCACTACTGTAAAAATTCTTATTAAATCGTATGATGAAAATTATAATTTTAATGCATATGATACTGTGGATATAAAAGTTCCTGCCGAGGGCAAGTCTTCAGATGATAAGTCTGATAATAAAAGTGGCGGTAGCGGCAAAAACAAGGAAAATGCCAAGACCATTACTCCTCCAAAGGGCAAAAAGCTTGTATACACAGGCAAGGCACAGGTGGGGGTAAAGGCAGGAACAGGCTATACTGTCACTGGAAACAAGGCAACAAAGGTTGGAACACACACTGCTGTAGCTAAGCTTAAAAAGGGGTATATCTGGGAGGACGGAACTAAGGATAACAAGAAGATTATCTATACAATCCACCCAAGGGATAATTCTATTACTATTAAAAAGACAATGGTGGAAAAGACCTACAAAAAGGCTGACCTGAAAGAAGAAGGTAAAACCTTTACACTTCCTAAGGCAACTGCAGAATATGGGCAGTCAAAGTTATATTATAAGATCACTTTGAAACCTGATACGAATAAAATAGCAGTAGGCAAAGATGGTAAAGTTACGGTAAAGAAGGGCATAACGAAGAATACCTATGCTTTCATTGTAAAAGCGTATGTTCCAAAAAGTTCCACATACAAGGCGGCTACATCAGAGTCAATAAAAGTCACGATTAGAGTAAGATAAGGGTTTGTATTTAAAAAATGGTGAAGGAAGGTCTCATGCATAGTATAAATGCTGGGGCTTTCCTGTTTATAATAATCGTGAAGACACATAAAGGAGAAGACAGCTTATGAAGATGAAGGTGAAAAGGTTATGCGGTATCCTGCTCGGTCTTTCATTGGTGCTTGGATTGATGCCATGGATGAGTTTAACGGCTTATGCAGAGACTCAATACAATGTGTGGGTTGGGGGCACACGGGTTACCAGTGCGACCATGTCCGGCGAAGGCTGGAGCTATACCCCCGCATCTGGCGAAACACCTGCCACCCTGACACTGAATGGTTATGATAACCATGATCAAGTGTATGCATGGAAGGAGAATGATTCCATTTCCGCTGCAATTTATTCAAAAGAGGCTTTGAAAATCGTATTAAGCGGTACTAATAATGTCACAAATGAATCAACCAACACAACGGCAATAGAGGGTATTGTCGTTATGAGTGATCTATCTATAACCGGAACCGGTACGCTGAATATTAAAAGTAAAGGATCTGGAATCGTGGCCTTCACTTCTAATGGTGAAGTGTATGGTAGCGTGATGATCGAAGGCTGTAGGTTAAATGTCACCGCATCCGAAAGGGATGCTCTCTATGTATATCATGGAAAGTTGACGATCAGGGACAGCGAAGTAACTGTAAACGGAAAAAACGTCGGTATATACTGCTATCACGGGTATTTAAACCTTGAAAACAGCACTGTGACCGCTGCAAGCATTGAATACGACGGTATAGCGTCACGAGATATAACGATCAAAGGCGGAACCGTTAAGGCCTCAGGCAAAACCTCAGGTATCTATACCAGTAATCGTATGGCGATTGAAAGTGCTGTTGTCGAGGCTACAGGAACAGGCGATGATTCCTATGGCATCCAAGCTGCCTTTGATGATGAAAAATATGAAGTAATAATAAAAAGCGGAAATGTTACCGCCAAAGGTTCTGATAAGGGTATATACGGCAATGTAAAAAATGCAATCGCCGGTATCGGTTGGACAAATGTTGAGGGCACTGAGGGGCAAACCGATATTGCTGTGAACACCGGAGGTCAGGATCTTAACTTTAAAAAGGTTCAGTTCCAGGGAACGCTTGATCCTGCAACAGTTACAACAAAACCGACAGGCAAATCCCTGACATATAGCGGCTCCGCGCAGGAACTCGTGACTGCAGGCGCAGCCATCAGCGGCACTATTCAGTATGCCCTTGGCAAAGATACAACCACCGCTCCAACTTCAGGCTGGAGCCAGTCCATCCCTACAGGTACAGAAGCTAAGACCTATTATGTATGGTACAAGGCTGCTGGTGATGAGAGCCATTCTGACAGCGATGCAGGATGTGTCACAGTATCCATCGCAAAGAAGGCGATTTCAGCTACTGTAACCTTCAAGGTTGTAAACGGTTCCTGGAATGATGGGACTAACCAAGATAAAACAGTAAAACTTAGTGGTTATGAAGGTGATTCACTAAAACTTGCTGCTGACCAGTTTCCGGGAGCCGGCTCAAAGCCTGACAGCGGTTATAAAGCCGGAAATTGGGATACAGAACCTGGTACGACTGCAGCAATCTCAAAAGATGTCACCTATACCTACACATATGCCCTGTCATCTGCAAACGCAGCAACAGTGACAAAGGCTCCTACAGCCAAAAAACTCACATATAATGGCAAGAATCAGAAGCTTGTGAATGCCGGAACAGCAAGTAATGGCAAGATGTACTATGCCCTGACAAAAAACACCACAGCTCCGAAAGAGTCAGATTATAATACAGCAATTCCTACAGCTAAAAATGCCGGTACTTATTATGTGTGGTATAAGGCCAAAGGCGATACGGGATATAATGATTCTGATGTAAATAAGGTCAAGGTTTCTATTGCCAAAACCGAAGAATCCACTGGTTTTAACACGTCTATCAAGACTGTGCAGTCTGATGGAAAGGTTGTATTAAGCTGGACCAAGGTAAATAATATAAAGAAGGTCGAAGTATATGTAACCTATTGCGGAGGCAAATTCTCCAAAAAGGCGACCGCGACAACTACAAAGAATAAGGTGACCATAAAGAAGATTAATGGCAAAAAGCCTGATCTGACAAAGAACTACATGTTCTACCTGGTTGGTTATAACAGCAAAGGCAAAAAGGTCGGAAGTACGGTGACTGCTTATATAGCAGGTAAGGACAGTAAGAAATACACCAATGTAAAATCATTTTCATTAAACAAGGCGTCCGTTTCCATAAAGAAGGGAAAGAGCACCACCATAAAGCTGTCATCAGTTAAACTTGAGAATAGCAAAAAGAAACAGCTTCCTAACTCCTATGCAAAGCAGCTTCGTTTCATCTCGACAAATCCTAAGATTGCAAAGGTATCAGGTGGTGGCAAGGTCACCGGTGTAAAGGCAGGAACATGTACTGTATATGCATACACCAGAAATGGTCTTTCGAAGAAAATAAATGTGAAAGTAACTAAATAAAAACTATAATAAAGCAGTGAAAATAGTTTAAGACAGCAACAGTTGCCTATAAGGGATCAGCCAGCGATAAGAAAAAAGCTACGATTACCATTCCTGCAACTATCAAGGATGCAAGCGGTAATGTTTACAAAGTTACTTCAGTCGAAGACAAGGCTTTCCAGGGTAATGCAGTTCTCAAGACAATTAAAGGTGGCAGCAATATCGAGACGATAGGAACCAAGGCCTTCTATAAGTGCAAAAACCTGGGTACTGCAGCCATAGGCAAGAATGTAAAGACCATTAAGGCCAGCGATTTTGGCGATAATGCCAAGCTGAAGAAAGTCACAATAACATCCAAGAAGCTTAAGACTGTTGGAAAGAAAGCATTTACCGGAAATCCCGTATCTGCGGTTTATACCGTGCCTAAGGGCAAAGTAACAGCATATTCAAAGCTTCTGAAAAACGGCGGATTCAATTCCAAAGCAAAGGTTACAGAATTCAAATAGGCGTAATAAAATGATATGAGTCTATTATGAGAGATGTTCCAGAAAATGGGGCATCTCTTTTTTGTTGTAAAACACGCATTGCGTTTTGAGGAGGCATGTGATATTCTTTATTTATCGCATTGCGTGGAGGTGCAATTATGGATATCGCGGAGAAAATTATGCAACTAAGAGAGAGCACGGGGGAAACAAGGAAAGAGTTTTCGATTCATACAGGTATTCCGGTGCGTACATTAGAGGACTGGGAAGCGGGGCGTAGAACTCCTCCGGAGTATATTCCCAGGCTGATAGCATATCAGCTTGAATATGAAAAAATGATGAAGGATAGAGGGAAAGTTAATGGCAAAGAATGAAATAGTTTTATTTACAGACGGAAATACAGAGATTGAGGTACAGATTTGTCCGGAGTTAGAAACTGTTTGGTTGACGCAGAAACAAATGGGCGAATTATTTGGCGTTAAGCAAGCAACTCTCAGTGAGCATATAAATAATATTATCAATACTGGTGAGCTTGATGAGACTTCTATCGGTTTTTCCGATAAAAGTTCCGGAGGAAGAAAACCGAAGATTTACAATCTTGATATGATACTTTCTGTTGGATATCGAGTTAATTCAAAAAGAGGCATAGCTTTCAGACGATGGGCAAGTGCGGTACTTAAACAGTATGCTTTAGATGGCTTTGCAATTAAAGGATCATCCATTTGCCGATGGATGCAAGCGAATCGCAGCGTCCTTGTTCTTGGAATTCTTGAGTAGAAACAATGCACTCTTAAGGAATGGGCAGAAGATAATAAGTGATGGAGCACTTGTAGCTATAACCCTTATGATTGCTGAATCTAATCCTGATGAAAAAGATATTATGACAGCAATGGTGATGAATTTATTGAGGATATAACGGATCTGAAGAATTATACTTAAAGTTGCCACCAGCCGCATACCAAAGAGATAATATCTTGCATTTGATGATACATTAAAAAATCTCCTGCATATCTGATTTGTCCATATTTCCAATTGAGTGCAGGCTAGACCAATGCTATAATGACCCAAGAAAAAAGTATTGTTGGAGGAAGAAAATGAATAGTAAGAAAATCGCAATGGTCACAGAATTGATACCTGTGATCTCAGCACCACTCTCTGTACTGCTGATCATGTCAGCACTCGATTCAAAGGTAATTAGGAGTATCATTTCAGTAACCATGCTATTTGGTTTCCTGGGATTCGTGGTCTTTCTGGTATTCCGAAAGCTTGGAAAAGAAGACAAAACAGTAAGGATCCTTGGAAGACTTGACTTGCTGGCAACTTTTGTTGTTATCGTTTTTTATGCTATTGCGTTACTAAGTATTGGAATGTGATAGATATAATACGGTGTTGTAGAACAGACATAATACAAAGGCGCCTATCCACTGCCCTTCTAAATTAGTATGATCATTTTGGAAATCTGCTAATTTGGAAGGGCTTTTTTCTTACCTGGATAGTTCTATGATCGAATAAACATGAAAAACGACCGAATA
>JAEEGL010600794.1_pt1 | contig 40312 bp, 40 predicted proteins | sample 9134231 | NCBI WGS metagenome assembly JAEEGL01 (sample SAMN16246548, study PRJNA631951) | gut metagenome | biome: gut microbiome; feature: rumen; material: fiber-attached | host: Bos | place: Iran: Karaj | collected 2018-10
CTACTGCGCCGTACCATTGGTGGAAACTACAGGGCTCGAACCTGTGACCCTCTGCTTGTAAGGCAGATGCTCTCCCAGCTGAGCTAAGCTTCCGTTAGCCACACCTTTATTCAAAGCGCGAATGAATTATAAAACAAATACCGAAGTTATGTCAATATCGAATTTAGAAGTTTTTGAAAAACGTCCGTGAGGTCCGGAAAACACCGTATTTTAAAGGCTTCCGCCCTTCATTAATAGGTGATTACGTTATCCTTTAACTGCTCAAATGCTCTTTTTGCGATCATTCTGGAGTTAGGATCCGGATCTGATATCGCCAGTTTCCTGATATATTCCTCACAGTTCTTGGCATGGATCTCTGTAGCGGAATTGATCGCGGTAGCCCTGACCATCGGAGACGGATCACGAAGGAGCTCGATCAGCCCCATGCCGGAATCATATGTGGGGATCATGCCTAAAGCCATGGCAACAGCCATTCTCACGTCATCATTAGGATTATCCAGGAATTTAAGTACGGCAGCCAGTTTTTGTTTAGATCCGAGTTTTAAAATCTTATCTCTTAAAGCGTCTTCACGTGCCATAAGTTATTGTTCCCTGCCTTCTCAATTACTCGGAAATATTATAGGTCATACAGCCAAAACGCGGTTGATCAAATCTTGCTCATTTTTGATACTGTAAAAACTTGGAAATGCCTGTTTTTCTATGCTTTCACGTCAATAGCTATCGCACGTTCAGTCAAACGGCCATTTTTGACTCTCTTTATTTTAATAAAATTATGAAAACGGACTGCTAAAGACTTATCTGCGTGAATAATAAAGATACAGGTATGCTTCTCCTTCCCCTTCAATAGACACGATATATACGATATTCTTGGTCGACTTTTCCTCCAAAGGAACGCCCAGCGCCCAGATAAATGAATCTTCACGGGGCTCCGGCTTTAAAGTCACTTTATTAAGAACATTGGTCTCATACTCTTTATACTGGGTGTAATCAAACATCTGGCCTGCACCGCCGTATGTCTCAGCTATACGTATGATGTAGTTCTCGGCATTGCCGTCCTTGATCTTTATCTTGGCCTCATATCCGGCGCGCATATAAAGGAATCCGGCCTTATTCATCTTGACGAGCTCAAGGTTATCATCCCCGTTGATCGCGAAATAATTCGTTCTTTCAAGCAGCGCACTGTTTCTGTCGTAGATAAAACCTCCGATAAGGACTATTACCAGAATAACCGTAACGACAACAAGTATGATATCCGTCTTTTTCTTCATATCAGTTCACTCCATATAGCTTCTTGCCGTTATCATAGGTTATTTGAGCAGCTTCATCAATAGTAACACCCTTTATCTCCGCAAGCTTCGCGCACACATAAGCAACATGGCACGGCTCATTTATGAGACCCCTGTTCGGTTCCGGCGTAAGATAAGGGCTGTCCGTCTCGATAACGATCCTGTCCCATGGCGTAATAAGCGCCACTTCAAGCGTCTTTTTGTTGTTCTTAAAAGTCAGCGGACCGTCAAATCCGATATAGAACCCCATCTTAACGAGCTCCTGTGAGGCTTCAGGAGAGCACGAACAGCAGTGACATACACCGGGAATATCCCTGAGCCTGCCTTCCCTGTAAAAGCGCCTCAGGATATCCAGGCAGTCACCCGTGGCATCCCTTTCATGAAGGATGAACGGAATATCATACTCCTTTGCCAGTTCCAGCTGCCTTTCGAAAACATTCCTCTGGACACTTCTCTCTGAAAGATCGTAGTAGTAATCGAGACCTATCTCGCCCAAAGCCCTGACCCTGTTCTCTTTGCGGGCTTCCAGGCAGTTTATCATATATTTCTCGGTATCTGCGGTATATGTTTTCGCTTCATGGGGATGAACGCCGCAGGAAGCGTATATGGTAATGCCTTCAAAGCCGTCGTATTCTGATGCCATCTCCACAGCGAGTCTCGAGGTCTCCTCACTGTCGGCAGGAATAAGCAGGCTTGTAACACCGGAAGCCCTGCATCTTCGCAGGATATCTTCCACGGCGGTGTTACAGTCTGCGTATTTTCTGTCGTAGATATGAGCGTGAGTATCAAAGAACTCGGCGCTTCCGCTGTAATAGACGGGCTCTCTCACGTTTCTTTACGAAATATCAGAACCGGGCAGTACCGAATCGTCAAACTCGACAACACGGTAACCGTCACCGTACTTAACGGAAAGGATCATGCCGTTGCTCTCAAGGCCCATCATCTTGCGGGGCTCGAGGTTAACGATCATCGCGAGTGTCTTGCCGATGAGGTCTTCAGGCTTATAATACTTTGCGATTCCGGAGAGGACCTGTCTCTCGCCGAATCCGTCGTCGACCTTGAACTTGAGGAGCTTATCGGACTTCTCGACCTTCTCGCAGGAAAGAACCTTAACTGCGCGGAGATCCAGAGCAGCGAAATTATCGAACTTTGTAAGAGGCTTCAAAGGCTCAAGATCCTTGCCCTTCTCTTCTTTTGCAGGGAAAAGCTTATTGAGTTCCTCGACTTCCTTCTCGATATCGATCCTCGGGAACAGAACATCACCCTTGGTAACTGTGACGTCAGCTGCAAGAGCGTGTCTTACGCTTGCGGAATCCCATGTCGTATTCTCTTCTGTAGCACCGATCTGCTCATAGATCTTGGGAGATGTATGAGGCATTACGGGTGCCAGGAGGATCGCAACGCGTCTGATAGCGTCAAGGAGATTGTAAAGGACAGCAGCAAGACGCGGCTTGGCGGAATCGTCCTTTGCGAGCTTCCAGGGCTCGTTCTCATCGATATACTTGTTTGCTCTGGCAATAACGCTGAATATCTTCGCAAGTCCTTCGGAGAAGCGCATTGTCTCAAATGTCTCTCCGACGAAAGCCGGAAGAGCATCGAGCTGCTCAAGAAGATCGTTATCGGCATCAGTGAATTCCTTCTCTACGGGAAGTTTGCCGTCGAAATACTTGATAGCCATTGCGACTGTCCTGGATACAAGGTTGCCCAAATCGTTGGCAAGATCCGAATTGATCCTCGCGAACATCTGCTCATTGGAATAAGGACAGTCTGAACCGAATACCATCTCTCTTAAAAGGTGATATCTCAAAGCGTCAACGCCATATCTCTCGCAGAGAACGAAAGGATCGATAACGTTGCCCTTTGACTTGCTCATCTTTCCGCCGTCGCCGAATGTGATCCAGCCGTGGCCGTAGATCTTCTTCGGGAGCGGTTCACCCAATGCCATAAGGAATGCGGGCCAAATGAGCGAATGGAATCTTACGATCTCCTTCGCCATTACGTGCATATCAGCAGGCCAGTATTTCTCATAATCGTCATAGGTGTCGTTCATGAAGCCGAGCAGCGAGATATAGTTCGTGAGAGCGTCCATCCAAACATATACATAGTGTCCCTTATCGAAAGTTACGGGAATTCCCCACTTAACACTCGTTCTGGACACACATAGATCCTGGAGACCGGGCTCTATGAAGTTATTGATCATCTCGTTGACTCTGGACTTGGGCTCGAGGAAATTCTTCTCGGGGTCAAGGAGCAGTTCCTTAAGTCTGGGACCGAACTCAGAAAGCTTGAAGAAATAAGCTTCCTCGGATGCTTCTGTTACTTCCCTTCCGCAGTCGGGGCACTTGCCGTCAACAAGCTGGCTTTCAGTCCAGAAGGATTCGCAGGGAGTGCAGTACTTGCCCTTATACTCGCTCTTATAAATGTAACCGTCCTTGTAGAGCTTTTCGAACATATTCTGAACGGTCTTGATGTGGTAATCATCAGTGGTCCTTACATATCTGTCATACTGGATACCCATCGTTGACCAGAGTCTTTTGAAGTTTGCAACGATATCGTCAACATAAGCCTTGGGTGTTACGCCCAGTTCCTGTGCCTTCTTCTCGATCTTCTGACCGTGCTCGTCTGTGCCTGTGGAGAACATTACATCATAGCCCTGCATTCGCTTCATCCTTGCGATAGCATCGCAGGCAAGTGTCGAATAGCAATGTCCGATATGCGGATTGCCCGACGGATAGTAGATCGGTGTCGTGATGTAGAATGTCTTCTTTTCTGCCATGATGTTCCTCCTAACGCGCGTATATTAATGTCTGCGCGTAATTAAATGATTATAGTTATTTGAATGGATGTTTTCAAGCAGATAAAGACAGGCGGTGCGGATAATACTACCGTATTAACCGTTCCGTTTCCAGACGCTCCTGAATATCTCGCGCTTTTCGCCCTGATAATCGCCTGTTCCCTCAAAGAGCACGTCAAATCCGCATTTTTCCAGCACACGCACGGAAGCAGCATTTTCCGCAAGACAGATCCCGTAAACTTCACTTATGCCGATCCTGTCTGTCATAAAAGGCAGGAATGCCTTAACGGCCTCTGTAGCGTAACCGTTGCCGGTATATTTCTTTGCTATGTGATATCCGATCTCCCAGCTGCCGTCGTCAAGAGGCGCCATCTGGACATATCCAAGATTGGCGCTGTCCTCTTTGGCGATCACCGGATATACGAACGGGCCTTCCGTGCCGTCATATTGTCCCATCAGGAATCCGATAGTCTCAGCAGCTTCCTCCTCGGTCTCGAAAACCTCATCCGGAACAAATCTCCTGTTGTCCTCATCCAGGGAATTCTCATGCACAACGCGTGCCATATCCATCGTAAATTCAGTAATTATCAACCGTTCTGTTTCAAGTAACATATGCTTATCTCCTCCTATTTCTCACTTGCAATCTTATATGCTTCTTTCTTGTTCATTCCGGTATATCCGGATACTACTGCAGCTATATCTTTCGAAGACATGCCCTTCTCCTTAAGAAGCGCTATCAATGCCGTTCCGTCGCCCGCTTCAACCATAACCTTCTGTTCCAGAGGCTCAAGGCAGATGCAGAATTCGCCCCTCGGCTCGTTGCTTTTATAGTATTCAACACTTTCATCAACAGTCATCCTGAGAACTTCTTCGTACTTCTTGGTAAGCTCACGGCACAGCGCGATCCGGGAATTACCGAATCCGTACACGGTCAGCTCATCAAGAAGCTTCTTTAAGCGGTGCGGCGCCTCGTAAAGCACGATCGTCTCACTGATCAGAGTTAATGCTTTCAGCCGCTCTTTTCTCTTAGAGCCTTCTGAAGGCAGGAAACCTTCAAAGTGGAAATACCTCGTGTCGAGTCCTGAAATGCTGAGAGCTGCCGTTACGGCAGACGGTCCCGGGATCACGCTCACCTCAATGCCGTTCTCAGCTGCAAGAGATGCAAGATCTGCGCCCGGGTCGCTTATGGCAGGCATTCCCGCGTCAGATACTTCCGCAACGTTAAGACCTGACTTGAGCATATCGATTATGCCGTTTCCGCTGGCAGCCTTGTTGTGCTCATGGTAAGCGATCAGACGCTTGCCGGTAATGCCGAGCTGCGATAACAGAATACCTGTTACTCTTGTATCTTCACATGCAATGATATCAACACTTTTAAGCACTTCGCACGCTCTGGGCGACATGTCATCCAAATTACCGATAGGTGTTCCGACTAGATAAAGCAATCCGAGTGTTCCTCCTCATAGATGTGAATAGCTCTTCCGGTAAGCGAGGAAGAACCTTCCTCATTGATAAAGAGCGGCGGGAGAACCCGGAATTCGGCATTGGGCGCTCCCTTCTTCCCTGCGATCAGTGCCAGAAAAGCATTCTTTGATGCATTGGCGTGAACCGTAAGAAGTCTGACCGGTGTGATCCTGTATCTTTCATAAAGGCTGAAAACTTCAGGCACCCTGTCCGGACAGATGCACATGACGGCAAAACCGCCGCTGGTCCTCGTCCTGAGAGACTGAACCTGAATAAAATCCTCCAATGTTCCGGCCTTAGAAAAGCGGGCCTTAGCTTCGTGCTCCGGTTTGACTGAAGTATCGGTTACAGAGCCCTTGCTTCCGTCATAAAACGGAGGGTTCATGAAGACAACATCATAAGCTTTATTCTTTATCTCCGAAGGAAGATCACGGATATCACAATTAAATGCTTTGATCCTGTCTTCAAGATGATTGAGCTTTATGTTTTCGAGGAACACCTTATAAGCAAGTTCAACGAGTTCGACACCGTCTATGCGGGCATTTTCGCGTCTGGCTGAAGCAAGGAGAGATACACCTCCCGTTCCGCTTCCCAGTTCGAGCATTTCGCAGGGCTTGCCGGTACGCGAGAACGATGCGGCAAACCATGCAAGAAGAACACTTGCGGTATCAAGCTTATAGCAATCCTTATGCTGTAAGAACAATAACCCGCCGCGCCCGAGTTCTTCAGGCACGATCATGTCTCCTTCTATGTACACTGCGTTTTTTCCGGTCATGTCACCATTCCCGTTTCTCTGGATTCCAGTGACATTATACCCTTAATCGGCCATCATTTCAGACCAGTCTTCCCTTGTCAGGAGACTGATGCATTCAGTCCTTTTCTCATTCAGAAGAGGAACGTCGACATTTTCTTTCTTCCCCTGATATTTGAAGCCGGCTTTCTCCTGGACTCTCATGGATTTGGTATTGCCTTCAAAGTAACCGCACCAGACCTTGCTCATACCAAGATCCTCAAAAGCGCGTCGGATGAGTTCGCGCGAAGCCTCAGGCATTATGCCCTGTCCCCAGAAAGGTTTTCCGAGCCAGAATCCGAGCTCGCATTCATCGTCAGCATGCGCAAGTTCAGCACGGCCGTTAAGCTTCAGTTCGATCGTTCCGATGGGTTTCCCGTCGGTCTTAAGACAAATTGCATACACCTCGTCTCCGGTAAACACATTCTGAATAACATAAAGGCTGTCTTCAATGCTCTCATGTGGCGGCCATCCGGCAGCAGGACCCACAGAAGGATCTCTCGCATACTCGAAAAGATCGGCAGCATCACTTTCCTTCCAGCATCTGAGCATCAGTCTTTCTGTCTCAAAGATCCTGTCCATTATCAGTCAGCTTCCTTATTTGTTATATTTCTCAGTGCTTCCTGCATCTTCTTATTCTCTGCTTTCTCTTCAAGACGCATGAGAAAAGAACTGAAGACGGCACAGACCGAGAACGATACGATAAATCCGATCCATGAACCTATATCGTTGAGCGGAAACCATCCGAACACTGCAGCAAAGACCGTAGTCGTTACCATTATAACCGCAAAGAAAAGTATATTGCGGACGATCAGAGGCATATTCTTAATGATCAGATCCGTATGGAATAAGTTGTCGTCTACGGTTACTATTACAACAAAAACAAACAGTTCTATCAGCATCTTTGTGGATAACCCGGTTGAACCTAACGAAAAAAGAGTTGATACGTTCCCTGCTTCATTTCCGATAATAAGATTTATCGCAACAAAGATCGCGACAACGACTCCGTAGATTGCAAACAGCTGACTTATATAATTAAAAACCGTCTTCTTTTCTTCCATTATCTTAACCCCAGCTTTCTTCTCAGTTCATCCGAATACATACGTGATACGACTATCTGCTCACCGTTCTGCAAAGTAATGCGGATCTTGCGGTTGACGTCGGTCTTGAGGCTCTTGATCTTCCTTAAGTTCACGATGCTTTGCTTGCTTATGCGTAAAAAATCACGTTCAACGAGTTCCTGCTCAAGTTCGTATAGTTTAAGTTCGGACTCGTAATTCTCGGTGTTCGTATAGACAAAAGTCTTACGGTCAACAGCTTCGATATAAAGGATCTTATCGGCATCCAGAAGATATGTCTCGTTATCTTTCCGGACCGCGATCTGCATATCGATCATGCGCATGATGGCAACCATTCTCTCGATGTCACTGTTCAGATACGGAGCGCGTATGGTGACTTCGGTGTCGTCATATTTTCCGTCTATGTCAAGATTGATCTTCATCATTCAAGTCCTTTTTTCCTGAATGCCGCGAAAAAGAGTATTATCGCAAGCGCGGCATTTACCGCAACAGTCACAAAACACTCAGGCTTTACTCCGTCAAATGTCATGTTATTCAGCAGGATCCTTATCTGCTGAGTGTAGAAGATCCCTGCTATCTTTTCTATTTTATCATTGAACATTGCGAGCATGGGCGCAAAAGATAATATGAGCATTACCGGCATGACCATGGACGTTGATACCATCTGGTTCGGAGCAAAGATCCCGACACATGCGCCTGCCGCTATCGAGATAAGGAACCCCGCCGCCATTACAACAAGATAGAAAGGAATATCTGAAGCCGGAAGTGACGTTGCCATTACACCTGCTCCTGCCATGCATATCATCCATACATATGCACCTACACCCGCAAGATATTCCCAGGGTTTTATATTAGCCATCATGAGGACACGAAGTGTGTTCTTTTCCTTCTCCTCCGATATTATCGCCGCAACAGAAGTAAGCGGCGCCATTCCCATGTACATGACCGAGAAAAGCTTTGTGAAGAACAGTTCAGGCATATCAGGAATACTGATCGCGTGTTCAAATATCAGTGTCAGCACTGGAAACATCACGAACTGGATGAGCACCGTCTTATTCTTCAGCGTATCCTTTAACTGCTTTTTTATGATGACAAGTGTATTATGCATACTCTTCCTCCTCAACATTTTCGAGTTTTCTTCCCGTAAGTTCTATAAATACTGTCTCCAGATCCGGCTCGGATGAATGTATAGTCTCGATCTTTCCTTCGGACATCAGCTTCATGATCCTTTCAGCTGCCGTCTGATCGTGCTCAAGTTCTATATCTTCGCCTGTTGTCAGATGGATCTTTATTATCTTCCGGTGATTGTATTTCCTGCAGACCTTATCAGGGGCGCCTCTTTCAATTATCTTTCCCTCATTAAGCAATGCCACTTCATCGCAGAGTTCTGCAGCCTCCTCCATATTGTGAGTGGTCAGGAATACCGTGCATCCGTTTGCTTTCTGATCAAGTATTAACTTGTGGATATACTTCATAGTCACCGGATCAAGACCGCTTGTCGGTTCATCCAGAAACAGAATCTTCGGTGAGATCATGAGAACTCTTGCGAGCTGAAGTCTCGCGCGCATTCCTTTCGAAAGCTTCATCGCAGGTTTCTTCGCGCTTCCGGCAAGCCCGACCGCATTAAGCGCCTCAACGGCCTTCGAATAAGGGACTCCGTATATATCGGCAAATATCTTCAGGTTATCAATGCACGACATGCGTTCATACATACCGTGGTTATCCATCATGATACCTATCTGCTTCTTGTCTTCACCTGTAAGATCAGACACATTTTTCCCGAGAACTTTTACTTCACCGCTCTCGAAAACAAGCTGTCCCGTAATTATCTTTATTAGCGTGGTCTTGCCAGCCCCTGAAGGACCCAGAAGACCGAAGATCGTGCCGGGCTTAATATCAAGTTCTATCCCTGAAAGGACTTCCTTGTCAGCGAATCTCTTGCAGAGCCTTACTGCTTCTATCATGGTATTTCTCCTTCGAACTTTGCTGGCAAAAAACTAACAAAGCTTTAAAGGCTGTTCAATACCTCATGACATGAGTTGCCGTTTACATGTAGTGAGTTGCCCGATATGGCTTATATGTACACATGTCTTGTCACGATCATCGTGTCATTAACTGTGATTATTCCGATCAGATTCCTGCCGTATGAGACCACCGGCGGAACAAAGGCTATGTCTTTTATTCTGAAGTTACCGTAACCGGTGCGTATGTCTGCTCTCATAAGATTGGTTATGCTCAGATCCTTTTTCTTTTTACCATAGCTCATTATGTCCGCGAACCTTGATGTGAGCCGTGAATGAAATGCTCCTGAAGCTTCCAGACTCAATGTGTCGATCAGCGTCGGATCAAGTCTTCCGATAAGCTGAAGAACACTGTATTTCACTTTCGGATCAGACAGTTTCCTCTTCATTAATGAATTGATCTTTTCCGCGTTTTCACCTAAGCTCTTTTCCTGATCGTATCTGTAATTAATATGGATGCCGGTTGCGAAATTTCCCATAGTCCTTTTGCCGTCAAGCCTGCCGTCGACAGCGTATCCCACATCAGCCTTGCAGGGCATGTCTTTGATCCACAACGCGGTAAGATATGAAGTCAGCGAGCAGCCTGCATCTTTAGCCTTTGAGATCAGTTCATCCAACCTTTCCTTGCCGTATTCCTCAATAATGATCTGCGTCTTATGAGTCTTCCAGAAATCACCGAAAGCCCTATCCATATCGGCATATCTGAACACGCGCCTTTTCTTTGACCACCGTCTGTTCCAAGAATTGACAAAAAGCCTGTAAAGATACGGCAGTTCACTGTCCTTCGGAAGCGCTGAGACAGACAGATTATCAAAGGGGATCTTTTCAGGTTCCGATCCCTCAAGAACGCTCATAAAAGTCCCGATAAAACAGAGCAGCGATTTGCCGTCACCGCCGAGATGATGCATAAGGAAAACAAGCCCGTCAGAAGATAAAAACGCACGGATATATTCGCCGTTTTCGATCTTAAATCTTACTCTCTCATTTGCGTTTATCAGTTCTCCGAAAGAGAGTTCCGTTTTCGAAAAGCTGCTCTGAGGATCTTCACAGTCAACATAAAAAGCATCGCCGCTATCTTCGATGACCACCCTGGAATTCAGTATCTCATAAGTAGCGACCGCTTTACGGAAAGCCCTTTCGAGTTGTTCGAAAACGATCTCCCCTTCGATACGCACACGCATGGCGATCACCATGTTCACATCGAACAGATTCTCGCGTTCAGTTTCTATCCTGTATCTCATATATACTGCCTGATCGCTCTGACCCACATCTTCATAGCAATCTTATGCGGTGTGACTTTGCTTAAGAAACGCATATATCGGTAGTAGAACGAGCACACAGATACGTCCCTGCCCTTTTTACTATCCTTAAGTGCGGATTCGACAACAACAGAGGCCGGAACCATTCCGGGATACTTTATCTCCTTACCTTGATTTGTCTTCGGGAGCATCTTTGTATCGACCCATCCGGGGCATACCGCAGTACATGTGATATCTTCATTTTCGACATTCAGGCTTCTCGTAAATGACAAGAGATAAGCTTTGCTTGCGGAATAAAGAGCGATATACGGATTGGGCTGGAAAGCCGACGCGGATGCGATATTAAGGATATACGAACCTTTGGTCATATATGGAAGACATGCCCTGCATATAAGCGTTGCAGCCTTATCATTAATGTCGAGCATGTCGCTTATCTCTTCAAGCGTGAATTCAGACACCGGAGCCATCCTTGCCGTGCCGGCATTGTTTACGAGATATTTGATCTCCGGCTTTTCCGAGCTGATCCTTGAGCAGAAAGCGAAGATATCAGCCATGTCTGACAGATCGGCTTTTACGGGAATGATGCTGTCACCGTATCTGTCTCTTAATGTATTAAGCTTTTCCTCGCTTCTTCCGACTGCCCATACAGAATCAACTTCACCTGCCAGTTTTTTTACGAACTCCTCGCCGATACCGCCTGTCGCGCCTGTTATTATCGCTATCATGTCAGTCCTCCAGAAGTATCCTTGCAAGATCATCAGAACTGATCATAACGGTATCAGAAGTGTAAAGGCTCTTAACGGCATAGAGATAAACAACGCCCCAATAGAATTCAGACAGTTTTCTGGAGTTGCCTGACACTACACTGCCCTCTTTCTGACCCTGCTTAATGATCTTCTCGGTTGTCCCGTAAAATGACTGATCAGCCTCCCCCTCTAGGAGTCTCTGTGTATAAAGGGCAATGCCGGCCGCAAAATTCTCGTCCTTCAGGCTCTTGATAAGATAATCAGACATCTTCTTTATCTTCTGGACGGCCGGAAGCGGAAGCTCTGCCAGCATAGACAGTTTGTCATTACTTGCGATCTTATCCGATATCGCAAAGATCTCGGCATACAGGTCTTCCTTGGACTTGAAGTAAATGTATATCGTTCCCTGGGCAATACCGATATGCTTTGAAAGATCGCTTATCTTTGTTCCTGCAAAGCCATTTCTGGCAAAGTATAATATCGACTTCCTGACTATCAGGTTCCTTGTCTCTTCCCTTATCTCCTGACAGCGTTCCTGTGACTTTGGCATATTGACCTCTTTTATGAATGAATTTTTATTCATCCATAAAATACACTCCGGCAGTGCGTTTGTCAACCGGCTGTTACTTTTGTTACTGCATGTGTTCGGCAGTGCTATACAAATGCAGTGAAAAATGACCTTTTATGAGCCATTTGTTACGACAGCTGTACGGCATTGCCGAACAAAAACTATACATCTTGCTCTAAGCTTTCCGGAGCAGACACGGAAACCACCCTCACTTCACTCCCTTTAACGATGATCATTGCTAACAGCGAAAAAAGAGGTGTCTCAAAAGTCTTGAGACACCCTTTTTAATTCTGTATCAGTTTTACTTACTCTGCAGGAGTCTGATCAGCCGGAGTCGGATCACTTGGCTCGGGATCTGTCGGCTCAGGATCCGTAGGTTCCGGATCAGTAGGCTCAGGGTCGGTAGGCTCGGGATCTGTCGGTGTAGGCTCCGGCTCCTCAGTCTCCTCAGTCTCCTCAGGATCTTCATACGTAGGAGTCGGCTGATAATATGTGTAACCGGAATCGTCAACATCGTCATCATCGTCATCATCGTCATCCTCAGGCACCGGTGTAGGTGTCGGAGTAGGCTTGGGTGTTGATGTCGGCTTGGGTGTGGCTGTGGCACTGGGAGTAGGAGTAGGTGTTGACTTATCCTTGCCTGCGGTCTCCTTGGGCTCGGAACTCTCGGTAATTACCGGTCCTTCTGACTCAAAACCGACAATATCATCGCCAAGGATATCAGCCGTAGTTCTGCGGTCAAAATAAGACGCCATAACAAATACTGATATTAATACCAGGACCAAAGGCGCTACTATCATAATGACTTTTTTGTTAAACACAGGCTATTCTCCTTTCTACGCGAATGATTATACCAAACTATTATAAAAATAGAGGAAGAATATTCAATCGCATTTTTAACAAAATCAATAGGGTTATCGGCAGTTTTTGCATTTCATGCATATAAAACCGGATTATCCGGACCTTGGTTCAGGATCACATCTGATGCCTTACAGTCTTATATTCGTCACCGTCTTTGTAGAATGGGCATTCTTTGGACGGATGCTGCGAAAACCTGATAACCTCGTCTTCATCAAGGTTAAGATCGCAGACCGCCTCTCCGGTCTCCTCATCAATATATGCATACTGGCATGTCTCGCAGCTGGCCATATAAACCTCTGTTATTCTCCGTCTTCCCCGCCGGGCAGGAATTCCATGATATCCTCGCTTGGCGAATATTCCTTTATATCGTCATTATCAGGATCGAGTGCCGTTTTGGGTATAACGGAGCGGACTACGGCCGTCATCAGTTCATATTCCTCCATCATGGAATCATGTTCGGCATGAATCGTTCCGGAATCGACTGAATTTGCAGCGGCTTCAAGCTTGGCTGCCCTCATGGCCAGAGCGGACGCCCCGATCATTTTGGAGGAACTCTTCAGGGAGTGGACGTAGATCGAATAATCGTGCCAGTTCCCGCTCTCATAGCTTTTCTGCAGGTTGTGCGCCTTTTCGAGCTCTCCGTATGCGTATTCGGCAAGAAGAGAGCGGTAAAAGGCTTCGTCATCCTGGCAGAACTTAAGACCGGTATTCGGTTCGATCCCTACTGAACGCAGGGTATCGAAATATTCCTTTTCCGCCCTGACATCGTCATCATAAATCACAGGATCATCCGTAACATATTCGATCTTATCTGCCGGCAGATACTTCGTGATCATCTTCTCAAGGGCAAAGTTGTCTATCGGCTTTGTAAGGTAATCCGTGAATCCTTCGGAAAGGTAGCGTTCCTTGGCTCCTATAACGGCATCGGCAGTCAGGCAGATAACAGGCACATCCCTGCTCTCCCCGTTCTCCGTCGCACGGATCTTTTTGAGAGCCTCCGTTCCCGTCATCTCGGGCATTCTCTGGTCCATAAAGATAAGATCGTATCTTTTCCCGGCCGCCATGGCTACAGCCTCGGCACCTGATGTGGCCGTATCGATCTTCATCTTGTTATTCTTCAGAAGATTGACTGCAACGGTAAGATTGATCCTTGTGTCATCAACGATAAGGATAGAAGCTTCCGGAGCTCGGAAAGATTCCCTGTAAGGTCTGTCGCCGGGCATATTCTCTTTAAGCCTGGTCTGGAAATCTCCGATAGGATTTTCCGATACGATCTTCTGCCGGATAGTTACGGTAAAGATCGACCCTTTGCCGTATTCGCTCTCAACATCAATGGTTCCGTCCATCAGGTGTATCAGATGCTGTGAGATCGCAAGTCCCAGACCTGTACCCTCAACAGTACTGTTACGCTCCATCTCAAGCCGATGGAACTTGGTAAACAGCACTTCTCTGTCTTCCGGCCTTATTCCGATACCTGTATCCCAGACAACGATAGTCAGATTCAGCATACCGTCGCTTTGTTTCTTGCCGCGGATCTTTAAGCTTACGGAACCCTTATCGGTATATTTGACAGCATTGTTCAAAAGGTTGGTCATTATCTGGCGTACCCTTACCTCATCGCCCGAAAGCTCGTCGGGGATAGAAGGATCCACTTCGACGGTAAACTTCAGTCCTTTGTCCTGAGCCTTAAACAGGATCATGTTGTTGATATCGTTGATAAGGGAGCTCAGCTGATAAGGGGCTTCAACAAGATCCATCCTGCCCGCCTCGATCTTGGAAAAGTCCAGAATATCGTTGACAATGGCCAGAAGATTGTGACCTGCCTTCTTAACATCACCGGCGTAAACGCTTATATTTTCCAACGCGCCCTGAACAGCCATGGGATCTCTTTCAGACAGTTCCAGAGCTCTGTGGTCCTCTCTTATGATCATCTCATTCATGCCTATAACGGCATTGATAGGCGTTCTGATCTCATGAGACATATTGGCAAGAAAATCACTCTTGGCATTATTGGCGCTCTCAGCGCGCACTTTCTCCTCCAAAAGCTCACCCTGGGCTTTTACATAAGGTCTTACGGTCAGCAAAGCAAGCACCGCGCCGACAGAAAGAGAGACTATAAGGATGAAGATGTAGCTGACAACCGTGGTCTTCGTCTGTTCCGACAACTGCCCTTCAAACCAGTCAGATGAGAAATCGACCGCAACGATTCCGACAACATTTCCGTCGCTGTCGAAAACAGGACTGTATGCACTGTAAAACTCACCCCACTGATCCGTATATGGGACTTCATCGACAGCCGGCGTTCCCCTGCCCGCCTTAGCCAGCGCGTCAGTATATTTTACGCTGTCACCGTAACCGGCGGGACTTACCTGGTCAAGGTCCATCGTGAAGATAAAGTTTCCGGGCTCGGCTTCCCTGATGCAGTATACATACTCAAGCTCAACATTGTCCCTGAAAACAGCCAGCGTATCGTAGATCTTATTATATGCAACGCTTCCGACCTGGTCCTCTGTCAGGTTCTTCATGACTTCTCCGCTGACAGATCCCGCGGCGCAATTGGCAATATCAAGCATACGCTGCTGTATAGACCTGCGTATTGCTACTTTGCTTCTGTAAATGGATACCGAACAGAAAAGAATGCTGGATACAAGCAGAATGAACTCTACCATCAAAATGATCTTGGTGGAAAGACTGCTCCTGGATGACACGAATCATACCCTCCCTGTCCGTGCATTCTTTTTATCTTAAATATAGTAGCTTAAAGAATTATTCTTATCAATGCCGCATAACGGACTGCATTCTTTTTTATGCCGGCAGTTTTCGAACACCGGGCATCGAAAAACTAAATACAGAAAAAAAGGCCGCCTCACGCTTTGTGAGACAGCCCTGATAATCTGCTAACTGATCTTGTCTATCAGCCTTCAGCGATTGCGCCTGTAGGGCAGGAAGCTTCGCAAGCACCGCAGGATACACAAACATCAGCATCGATGTTGTACTGTGTATCACCCTGGGAAATAGCTCCGACAGGGCAGCCGTCTGCGCATGTTCCGCAAGAAACGCAAGCATCAGAGATTACATATGCCATAATTAATTATCCTCCTATTCAGATAGTTACCTGATTATTCCATAAAAATCAAAAGACAACAAGAGAAAATGCGAGCACACACAAAAAACACTCCATATTTGCCCTTATTTGTGCTCTGTAAGCGACATCGGTCGGAAACTTATCCTTCCTCCTCACCTGAATCGTCGTAAGATCCGTTCATGTCAGGATAATCCTTAAAACCTGAACCGCCGGAAGCGTTACGCTTTGACATATCGCGGTTAAGATCTTCAAGTTCCGCCCAGTTGAATTTATTGATCTCCGTATCATTCTCAGAGACAAACTTCACGCTCAGGGTCTCTTCAATGTAGTTAACATCGGTAACTACTCCCATTCCTACAGGAGTCCTTACGCGCGCACCGGGTTCCGGAAGCCTTCTGTGCGCATCATCATAAGCTTCCTTCTCGAACTGCAGGCAGCACATAAGTCTTCCGCAGGCACCGTTAAGTTTGCCGGGATTAAGGGATAAGCCCTGTGATCTTGCAAGCTTAAGGTTAACGGGAGCGAATTTATTGAGGAAACTGCAGCAGCAGAGTTCCCTGCCGCACATTCCGATACCGCCCACAAGCTTTGCCTGATCTCTTGAACCGATCTGCCTCAACTCTATCCTCGTACGGAAAGCATAAGCAAGATCCTTAACAAGCTCCCTGAAATCGACCCTTCCGTCCGCAGTAAAGTAAAATGTCAGTTTCCTTAAGTCGAAAGAGTACTCACAATCGACAAGATTCATTTCTATATTGCGCGCGGCAATAAGTTCCTTGCACTTGAAGAAGGCGTCCTTCTCTTTCGCGCAGATATCATAATACTTCTCGAGTTCCTTATCTGATGCAAGACGCTTTATTGAAGGAATATCCTCTTTGGAATCCTCGACATACGGTTCCTGCGCCACAAAAGCTATCTCCTCGCAGGCTTCGGTATCGATGATTACGGCATCGCCTAAAGACAGCGAAAAGCCTTCACACCTGTATCTTAACGTAACACCTGCATCTCTGGTCCTTAAGTTAACGATCTTCATTTTTTGAGTACCTCATGAATCCGGAGAAGCATGGCAGAGGCCGCGGAATCAAAATTGGAATTGACTTCCAGGGCCCTCAGAAAAGTATTTACAGCCTCAGTGCATCTTCCGAGTTTAATTGTATCTATATGCTTATTCGAGGCAACGAACTTTTCTATTGCCTCCCGTTCATTCTCATTATTGATCTTGCGGCAGTCAGGATAATTGATAAGCCTTCCCGCATCATCAAGAAATAAAAGGATCGAAGAAGCTATTATCTTCGCGTCATCCCTGAAACCCGACAGGACTTCCGTGAAGTCCTCGAGCACATCAATATATGAACTGGCCGGCATGGCGATCATGATACTGTTGATCTCATGTCTGATGCTTATGCCGGAGTCCTCCCTTGCCAGACTTATTGCCTTTCCGGGAATTTTTCCGCTGTTATAAACAGCTGTTTTAATCTTACCGTCTTCAAGACCTGGACAATTTGCCCTCACGATCTCTTCCAGTTCCTCATCACTGTAAGGATCGAGCCTGATCTCCGTAACTCTTGACATTACAGTATCAAGAACGGTATCGGTATTTGAACTTGTCAGGATGAATACGACATCCTTCAGAGGTTCCTCCAAAGATTTGAGGAGGGCATTCTGGCTCTCAACACCTAAGTAATCAAAATCTATGATAAATGTCTTCGTCCTCGCAAACTGCGGCTTCAGGTAAGATTCGGCAACGACTCTGTCCTTTATGAAATCCACCTTTACCATCTTTGTATCGGAAGGCTCATAAACCCTTGTGACATCGGGAGTTGTGCAGTTGTCAAAACACCTGCAGTTGGAACAGACTCCGCAGGCACCGTCAGGACCTGCATCAGAACACATCAGAGCCTTGGCAAACTCTTCCGCAAGAAGCCTTTTACCTGTGCCTTCGGGACCTGTGAGCATATATGTCCCGCTGCCGCGTCTTTGAGCCTCGGCAGCCAGTCTGATCTTTATCTGTTTCTGTCCGGTTATCGAAGAAAATGCCATCAGATCTTTCCTGCCAGTTCCCCTTTTACAACTTCAAAGATCTCATCTATGCCTTTCGATGCATCTATCGTGATGATGCGTCCGTCAGACTCTTTTGCAAGTTCTAAATAACCTTTCCTGACGTCTTCCTGGAATCTGAGTCCGGCAAGTTCTATCCTGTCTGAAGCTTCGCCTCTCTTGCCGCGTCTGGCTGCCGCCTCCTCAACACTGATATCAAAAAAGAAGGTTATATCAGGCTTAAGTCCTCCCGTTGCCGCCATATTAAGACCTGCAACGAAGTCCATGCCCATGCCTCTTGCCGATCCCTGATACGCGGAGGAGGAATCGAAAAATCTGTCACAAAGCACGATCTTTCCCTCTTCCAGCGCAGGCTTGATGACCTCTTCGGTTATCTGGGCTCTAGCAGCCTCGAAAAGGAGCAGCTCGGTCCTTGCGTTCATTCCCGTATTCTTCTTATCAAGAAGTATCTCTCTTATGCGTTCACCGATTACGGTGCCGCCGGGTTCCCTTACAAATATAAAATCTTTGCCGTTATCCCTGAGATAGTCCTTAAGCAGTTCGCACTGGGTACTCTTTCCGCACCCGTCAATTCCTTCAAATGTTATAAAGATTCCGTTCATGATCAGTTCAGATTAATATTCTTGAGAGAAGCGATCTCAAGATATATCTCCTTTGTTATTCTTGCGTTATCGCTTCTGATATCATCGATGGTCTCGACTTTCTTTACATTCTTCGCGACTTCATCGCCAATCTCTCTCTGGCGCTTATTCCTGGGCTTGGGATTCTGGGAATCGAATCTCTTCTTCTCTCCTCCCTGATTCTGCTCATACTTGGACTTATTCTTATTGCGGTTATTATTCTGTCTGTCAGGATTACGGTTCTGACCCTGTCCCTGTACCTGTGACTGGACCTGGGGCTTGCCCTCAGCCGGAACATCTCCGTTATCGCGCTTCTTGTTATCATTACCGCCCTGTCTCGGACCGTTATTCCTTCTTCTGTGATTCTGATTGCGCGGTCTGGGTCTGCTCCCGTCCTGCTTTGAGGGATCGAATCTCTGGCGCTTTTCCCTGCCCTGATCGTTATTGCGGTTCTCCGGCTGTTTGACTGCCGCGCCCGGATTATTCTCTGACATAATTTCCTCCATCTCTTCTTATGTGACGCTAATTATAAACTTTGACTCCTGATAACTCAATTATCAGCGCTTCCGATATAGGGACACTTCTTTGTCGTCAGGGTGTTCCGGTCCCACATTCTTAATCTCCCTTAACGGGACCGTGACGAAAGACCTCAGATGCCACCTTGGATGCGGCACCGTCAGTTCCGGCTTCATAATCACCCTGTCGCCGTAGAAGATGATATCTATATCTATCGTCCTGGGTCCCCAGTGAATGTCTCTTGTCCTCAAAAGATCATTCTCGATAACGTGAATCCTGTCGAGCAGTTCGAACGGCCCGATATCCGTGTAAAAACCTACACAGGTATTAAGGAAATACGGCTGCTCCTCAAGCCCCACCGGCTCGGTCTCATAGATCGAAGAACATCTGTATCCTTCAACCCCCGGAAGTGCTTTCAGGGCTTCCTCGGCCGCACTGATGTTGGCTTCACGGTCTCCCAGATTGCTACCCAGGGAAAGGATCACAAACTCTTTCCTTCTTCTCTCTATAGTGACCTCCATTGTCTCGAAAATCCCTTTTACGGGAGCTTCGGGCTTGGATACGGTAACAATGACCTTTTCGATCCTTTTATCTGATCCGAGCACAGCGTCAGATATCTTCTGCGCAAGGCTCTCGATAAGGTTGCCTTTATCACCGTTGACTACGGCTTTTGTAATATCATAGATCTTCGAATAATCGACAGTATCGGCGAGATCATCAGAATAACAGCCCTTTATCCTGTCAATGAAAAGGTCAAGGGAGACTATGAACTTCTGACCGTCATTCTTTTCAAAATCAAAACAGCCCGTATGTCCCTCAAATTCCATTTTTACGATTGAGATCTTATCCATTTGAGCAATACCTCTTTATCAGAAGTTCGAAAAACAATAGAACGTGCTGTCAAAATTGTCCAGAGCCATCCTGGAAGCGGCAACGTTATGGACTCTTACCATAGAAGCGCCGACTGAAGCGGCAGTAAATGACAGTCCGGAAGTCGCATAATCCAGCTGCATCTCCGTAGCCTGGTCTCCGCCTGCAAAAAGTCTCGTAAAACGCTTTCTTGAAGCCGCATAAAGAACCGGGTGTTTACCCTGGAATCCCAATGACAGCAATGAACATGTGAGTTCGGCATCCTGCGCCCTTGTCGTGCCGAAGCCGATTCCGGGATCGGTCATGATCATGTCATCCGCAATACCGGCTTTCCGGGCAATCTCAATGCTTTCGGTAAGCTCTCTTACAGCACGTCTGCTGATTGGTTCAAACGCCGGGAAATCATCCCCGTTCGTCCTGCAGTTGAACATCAGAACGCACCCGGCGCCGCTGTCAGCAACGGTCTTAGCCATCTCAGGATCACCCTTAAAACCCGTGATATCGTTGATGATGTCGCAGCCGGCAGTTATAGCCTGTCTTGCGACTTCGCTTTTAAAAGTGTCTACGGAAAGCGGTATATCGAATCTGTTCCTGATAGCTTCAAGAGAAGGCATTATCCTCTCAAGTTCTTCTTCAGCGCTTACGGGAACCGAATTGGGACCGGTGGCTTCTCCGCCGATATCGATGCAGTCTGCGCCTTCCCTTATCATTACCGCGCATCTGTCAACGGCAGCATCCTTGTCGTTATATCTTCCGCCGTCCGAAAAAGAATCAGGCGTAAGATTAAGGATACCCATGATAAGTGTCTTCTTGCCCATTTCCAGGGATCTCAGGCCGCACCTGTATATCCCGCTGAACCTTCCGTCAGTAGCATTCATTTTCCTATCCCCTTTATTTATCAGATTCCGGCACGCTGTCTGTTGATAAGTGCCAGAGCTTCGTTTCTTGTCCTGAGATCGGATCTGCAGCCTCCGCGCATAGCGGATGTTACTGTCTTGGAGCCCGGTTTTCTGATTCCCCTCATAGTCATGCATAGGTGCTCTGCCTCAAGAACGACGCATACCGATCTTGCATCGACGGCTTTCTCTATAGCATCCGCTATCTCGGATGTCAGCTTCTCCTGAAGCTGGGGCTTCCTCGAGAGCGTGTCAACGATCCTTGCGACCTTTGAAAGCCCGAAGATCTTACCGTCTCTCGGAATATATACGACATGTGCCTTTCCGTGGAACGGCAGAAGGTGATGTTCGCACATCGAATAGAAAGGAATATCACCGATCAGGATCATCTCATCGTTGCCTTCGCCGTGGAAGACCTTGATGTCCTTGCTGATATCCCTGTGAAGTCCAGCAAAGACTTCCGCATACATCCTTGCAACTCTCTGCGGTGTCTCCTGAAGGCCTTCCCTGTCAGGATCCTCCCCTATTGCTTCAAGGATCTCCCTCACGGCATGCTCGACTCTCGGGAGATCCATGTTTTTGCGGCTCTCCTCGGGTATCGAACTGTCATTCGCGTAATCGTACATCTAATCTCTCCTTTATCCTCACAAATACTTTTTTCTGTATTCCATGGGCGTCATGCCCATCTGTTTTCTGAAAGCGACATTAAACCTCTGCGGTGAGGAAAAACCTGACTGCAGTGATATCGCGGATACCTTGATCTCATTGTTCTGAAGGAGCTTGCAGGCCTTTTCGATCCTCTTCTTCATCAGGTAATTCATCGGGCTTATTCCGGTATCATCCTTGAAAGCGCGGGTAAAATATCCCTGGCTCAGATATACATAAGCTGCAGCTTCGGATACCGTTATTCCCTGATCAAAATTCTCATCCATAAACTGCTTGGCGATCGCGACAAGTTCCTTGGCCTTGCCATTCTTGACGCTGAGGCTCTCCTCCCATTCGCTTCTTAACGCGCGGGCAAGGGTTATCATGAGCTCAACGGTAAGCGTATGGACCATAAGGTCTTTAGCGTAACGGTACTCCGAATGCTCGATTACTATACGCTCGGAGATCTCATTGATCTCCTTTTTCTCGCTGCCCTTTATCACGAAAAACGGAAGTCTCGTCATCTCGTTGTCTTCGGCAATACCGAGGTCCGCGAACTTAAGAAAGCTCTCCAGTGTTATTTTCGCAAGCGAGCCCGGAATGGAAACACTGGGACCCGCGCTGTTATTCTTAGCCTCTTTGTTCTTTACCGCATTGCCGGTTTCTTTGGTGAGCTTAAGGTCAGACGTGTCATGGACAAAGCCGAAATAGAGATTGAGCATATCGGCTTTCTCGCTCTTGATGATAAGCTTGTGCCTTACAAGAGGCCTGATGACAACAACCGAGCCCTTGGTAAGCTGTATAGTCTCCCCGCCGATAACAGCTTCTATCTTACCTTCACGAAGGCACAGCAGTTCATGCGAATTGTGCATACTCTCATCAGGGAGAGAATCCTTCGTATCATAAGAGTGTTCCAGTCCCTCTATCACAATCGGGACTGAGCCCTCGGACAGGAAAACGTCATCTTCAATTGCAGAAAGAAGCTTGTTGCTCATAAGTTCCAACCCTCATTTCAGATAAAATTGATCGAGTCGATATAGATCTCGCCGTTACGGTCTTTGTCTTCGATATATATCCTCAGTTTGTTAAGTCTGATAGGTCCGTCCTCGTTGTAATCAAGGGTGACAGTCTGCCATGTAAGCTGCTGCCTGATCTCGGCCTCACCAAAGTCTTCAACGATGATCTTCTTTTTCTTCTGGTCAGGATTAAATACCGACAGCTGGATCCTTGATCTTCCGTATATCTCGATAGGAGCGAAAAGCGAAGCATACTCAAGGCACGGTTCAAATCCGTATAGGGACTTATCAGTCTCATAACGGATCCTCAGGGAAGCCGCTCCGGTCAGCTTGTGGATATTGTCCTGTGAGATGATGCCCTTACCCTTGATAGTTCTGTAGATATCCAGGGTCTCGAACTCCGAATCAGGGGTTCTCTTTCCGACAAACTCCAGACAGTCGCAGCGTGTAAAGCTCAGATCCGGCGCGAAATAAGCAGGATCCCTGTCGAACCTGAAAGGAAGGATCGGGAGATCTTCACCGTTCTTCAATGTTGCGTCATGAGGGAACGGCGTGAATCCGTATGTTATCGACTGCGGATCCTCGATATCATCTCTCCATACCATTACACACATTCCGTAAAGACTCTTAGCATGGGCGGGATAGAATATCCTGTCAGGGCCCGCGATCGCAAAACCGGTGATATCTCCTGCCGTATCCGGAACACTGATACCGGAACTCAGATTGCTGAACTTGATGATCCTCTTGTTGCCCGCGATCTCAATGTCATTTGGCTCCGGTGAGGACTTGCTCATCTTCGGCGAGAAATGGGTACCCAGAGCGATGGTCGCAAGTCTCATTCCGAGGATAAAGCTGATCGTCTTATCCGGAAGGAGCATATCATGCATGCTTACGATACCGGAAGGCATGCTGAGCATCTTTGTAAATGCCGTGAAATTCTCGTTGAATTCAAGAACGCTGTAAGGATTATCGAAGTCAACATCATCAGGATGCATCGTAACGAAAAGAATAGACGGCATTACCGTATCGTCAAATACCTCCCTGGGCTCAAAAACCTCAGCCAGAGTCGTAAGAAGTCCCATGAGGAAAAGGTCGTATCTGTCGAATAAGAGTTCACCCTTATCAGGCGAGAAGATAAAGCCTCTTACAGCAAGATTCTTCAAAGGAACAAGCTTCGTCCTGTAAAGGATGGACATCCTGTACTTAAGCTGTATGTACTTCTTCTCATCTTCTTCACTGAGCTTGCCGGGATTATCCTTCTTATCGGGGATCATATTGAAATCAAGCTGGCTTGCGCTCGAGAATGTGATGTTCTCCTTATGCCCCTTTGCTGTATTGAGGGAACTGTCTCCTGTTGTAGGAAAATCGATATCAAGAGGCTTAATGTCGTCAGGATCCCTGCCCTCAAGCATCTTGAGCTCGTCCTGCATGGATATGTCGATATCACCGATCTCTTTGGTCTTCTGGAATTCCTCCTTGAGCTCAACGACCTTCTTTTTACGTTCGTCGATCCAGAGAAGCTTCTCGTAGCTTTCTTTATCAAGGTACAGACCCATGGATTCCACAACATCCCTCAAAGCCTCCACCCTGTCCATTGCGAAAGGAGCGATCCAGTTAAGGATCGTCGAATCCTTATATGAGAGATCCACAACACCGACCGGATAGGAAATCTGGTCGCTCAGACGGTATGCAAAAGCAAAAGCCGAAGAAGAGACTTCCGCAAGCTTTGCCGTATCCGTAACCTTTATCCACTCGGCATTCTTAAAGTGGGTCTTATCTTCAGACGGATAAGCTGTCTCGCCTTCTTCAAGACCGGATCTGACCGGTGAGAAGAATCTCAGATAATTCATGACCTTGCGCTTCAAAGGAGCTTTTGTCGCATTGGCTTCCTTCATGGGGATCGACAGGAAATCAGATCCCAGGAAAATCCAAACGTCGCCGCATCTGATATCGGTCAGAACCGTCTGGTCCGTAAGGCACTTGAAGGTAAACGTATATGCGTCTCCCGAAGCTTTGTAAGGCGGTATAGTAAAACTGAACTTTCCCTTCGAGGATGTCGTTGTCTCACGGCTGAGGATGATACCGTAATCGGTATCGAGTTTACTGACCTTCCTGCCGTCCGTAGGATCCTTGACGATCTCGAGAGTAACTGTGGCAGAAGGTGCCGCAACACCTTCGATCTTAAGTTCAACTCCCTGCTGGAAAACACACTTGCCGGTGAGCCAGCTGGGTAAAATAATCGGATTGATCTGCATCTTCCTAACCTCGTACAAGCGAAAATGTCTTCATCCGAATATTATACAATAAAAATTATAAAATATATAAAGTGTGAAATCTGACAGTGAGCAGCAGGTTTTCCGTTTATTCAGATTTGACTTCGGCGATAAGCACCTCAATGCCCTTGGCGCGGCACATCTCAACGATCTCGGGCGAAGCTCCGGAATCCGTTACAAGATAATCTATCCTGTCAGCAGGAATAAACGAGGAAGCTGAATCGGCACCGAGTTTGGTGGAATCGATCAGCGCGACGATCTTTTTCGCGCGGTCGGCGCAAAGCCTCTTAAGCTCAAGCTCGAAAAAATTATCACCTGAAAGTCCGGCATCAGCGGAAAAACCGTTACCGGAAACGAAATAAAACTCAGCTGAAAGCCTGCCTATCATTTCTTTGGATGAAAGCCCCTCGATAGCGCCCGAATGCGGTCTTAACATGCCTCCGAGAATGATTATGGACTTAAAGTTGCTGTTTCTCTGGAGTTCCATGGCCGTATGGATACCATTTGTGATAACGGTAACATCCTTGACCTTCTTGAGATAAGGTATCATGTGAAAGGTCGTCGAGCTTGCATCCATGAAAATGGAATTGCCTCTGCCGACCAGTGTTGCAGCCTTGGCGCCTATGGCATTCTTGAGGTCAACGTGGGTAACGGCTCTGACCATATAGTTCTCGCCGCTGTAAGATGACATCTTGTGCGGAAGCTTGATCCCGCCGTGAAATCTGACAATTGCGCCGTCACGCTCAAGTGCCCTGATATCGGTCCTTATGGTAGCGCCTGTTACGCCGAGCCTCGTGGAAAGGACGGTCGTATTGATCTCGCCCTCTTCTTCAAGTATATCCAGGATCTGTTTTCGTCTGTCAGGAATTATCATTCCAAAATATTATCAAGTGAAAATCAGATAGTCAATTGTCTTTCATTTGTCAATACAACTGAAAGTGCTGATAATCTTTCGGACTTGACCAGTTGCCGCCCCATGACCAGCCGTAATCGTCAAAGAGCTCATATGCCCTGTCATATATTGTTATCATATGATCGCCCGTATATCTGTCATAGACGTATGCCGAAGCATTATCATGTGAATAATGCGCATCGCCGTCTGAGTCATATGTTACATAGGGATTCTGCTGGGGATTGATATCTATAGCCCTTCCGAGCGCGTGCTTGGAGAGGTTTCCGGAGCCGGTTGCCGTACGGTAACAGAAACAGGAAGTGTTATTGGCATCGATCGAATACCAGTCTGAATCGTCAGGATCGCCTGCCCAGAAATCATCGATAAGATACATCGAATAGATCTCGTAACCCTCAGCGCATAAGATCTCGAAGATCTCAAGGACATCGGACGCAACATCCTCATTCACTATCATTTCGCCGACCTGGTATTCGCCGTCAAAATTCACATGCAGCATCTTAAGATATCTGAGGTCATCCAGACCGATATTGTCATTGTCGACATAAGACTGGCCGTAGATCCTGTCATAAACGCTGTCGCCCTCTTCTATCGTCTGTGAAGTGAAATACTGCGAAAGATTATCACGGTCGATCTTATCACTGTCGATTACAGTGCCTGCGCTATAGCCCTTGATGCTCTTGAGCTTTTCGGGCACGGGGGAGGGTGTCGGAGTCGGCTCCTCGGTAGGTGTCGGTGTCATTGTCGGAGCAGGTGTATTAGTGACAGTCGGGACAAGTGAAGTCTCAGTCGCGGGGGTCGTAGCCGTTATTAACGGATCAGCAGTGCTTTCAACTGAAACCGTCGTTATCTCGGTCACTCCAGCCGACAGCTGCAGAGAATCGCTGCCGCTGCCTGTATACTTGACAACAAAAATGATCGTACCGCCGATAACAATGCACATTCCGGCAATAAGAAGTGCGGTAATAAAATTCTCTTTGCGCTTTCTTTTGTCAGACACCGGCCGGCTCCTTAATAAAAATCAACTTTCAACTTACCCGACAATAATAACACAGTTTGCGCTTTTACCATGTCTTTAGTCACGAATATGCTATTTAGTAACTAAAGTGTTATAATGTTCGCCGATAAGCGCCTGTGGTGAAATTGGCAGACACGCCAGATTTAGGTTCTGGTGCCGCGAGGTGTGCAGGTTCAAGTCCTGTCAGGCGCACCATAAATATTTATTTATGTCAGGAATCATCATCCGGAGGTAACAATATGAAAAAGGTCACCGCTTCGTTAATCCTGGCAGCCCTGATTTTAAGCCTGTGCGCATGTGACGACATTGACGAGATCCTTGATGACGAAGAGGATGAGTCATACAGCAGCGAAGAAGGATCCGGCAACAGTTATGATGATCAGTATGATCTGTATGGTGATGATGACTCCGGCGCTGATATTTCCTATGAAGACGGATATGACAATTACGATTACGCCGAGCCTTCCGATGAAAACTACGGATATGATTACAGTCTCGGAAGCGCCAAAGAATTAGACGGAAAGATCGCAGTCGTTTCTATTTTTGTTAACGACAAAACCACTTCCTGGGATTTCGAGAATGATAATGACAAGAATATCTATAACTTTGTTTACCATAATCTGTCCATAGCAACGGATTATCTCGAAGAAGCCAGCAAGGGATACGGTCATCACCCGGAGTTCATCTACGACTGGTTTCAATATCCTGAACTTTTCCGCATGTCCACGCTTAACATAGATTACCGGACCGTTTCGAAAAATTATGCGCAAATTGATAATGCTTTCTGGAACGAGATAGATACAACCATTTCCGAATCTGAGATAAGACAGAAGACAGGTGCAGATCAGGTCTTGTACATGGCTTTTTTCAATACGCCTTTATCAAATGAGATTGCAAGCTGCACCAGGAACTACTATTACGGAATTCCATATCCGTATGAGATCTGTTATATATGCATGGGTTTCCAAAACCATGTTTCCTCACCATCGATTTTTGCTCATGAGATGCTTCACGCTTTTGGTGCTCCTGACCTTTATAGCGCGGGGAAATACGGGATTACACAGGAGTATGTCGATTATGTGGCAGATATCTGGCTGAATGACATTATGCGGATATGTCAGGATCCCGAGACATATGAATACTTATATGAGTCCATTCCAAATGAAATTACTGATATTACCGCATATTATGCGGGGCTCACCGATTATTCGGAAACAGTTGAAGAATGGGGCTTTGAACAGAGTGAACATTTGGTCGGCTAGCATCCCGCACAAAAGCGGTCAGACCTGAATGGGTATCAACCATCAATTCACACATTAAGCATTAAACTTATACAAAGATGCGTACACGCCGTTATTGCTCATCAATTCGTCGTGCGTACCGCTCTCCTCGATGCCGTTCTCGGTGAGAACAAGGATCCTTTCGGCGTTACGGATCGTCGAAAGTCTGTGGGCTATAACAAGTGTGGTCCTGTTTTTCGCGAGCCTTTCAAGAGATTCCTTTACGATATTCTCGCTCTCGTTATCAAGCGCGCTCGTGGCCTCATCGAAAATAAGGATCGGCGGATTCTTCAGGAATACGCGAGCAATCGAGATACGCTGCTTCTGGCCGCCGGAAAGCTTAACGCCTCTCTGGCCGATATCGGTAGCATAACCGTGAGGCAGCGACATGATGAATTCGTGAGCATTCGCAAGCTTTGCAGCTTCGACTATCTCCTCTTCTGTCGCGCCCGGTCTTCCGTAGCTGATATTGTCATATATCGTGCCGGCAAACATATAGACATCCTGCTGGACGATTCCGATGTTGTCGCGGAGACTCTTCAGGGTAACGTCTCTGATGTCTTTGCCGTCGATCCTGACGGTTCCGCCGGTTACATCGTAGAATCTCGGGATAAGGCTGCAGAGCGTGGTCTTGCCTCCGCCCGATGATCCGACAAGAGCCACATAGGACCCTGCGGGAACCTCAAGATCTATATGTCTTAAGACTCTGTGGGCACCATCCTTATACCTGAACGATACATCTTCAAATCTGATATCCCCTTTGACATCTGTCAGCGGCACGGCGCCTTCTTTATCTTTTATGTCAGGAACGATATTTATCATCTCGACAAAACGCTCGAATCCCGTATAACCGTTCTGGAACTGTTCCGTAAAATCAATGAGAGTCCTGACAGGCTCCGTGAAGACATTAATGTACAGCAGAAACGCGATAAAATCAGGGACCTGAACAAGACCCTTTGTCATGAGCGCTCCGCCCGCTATAATGACGATGATATTGATAAGGAGCGTGAAAGCCGTCATTCCGGAATGGAAAATGCCCATATTGAGATAGCTTGCCTTTTTTGCAATAAGGAAGCCGTCATTTCCCCTCTTGAACTTCTCATTCTCGATCTCCTCATTGGCAAAGGACTTTACCACGCGGATACCCGACAGATTGTCTTCGATCTGCGTGTTGATCTCGGCTATCTTTTCCCTGTTCTTCCTGAAGGCTTTCCGCATTCTTTTGTTGAGCACGAACGCGAACAGGAACATGAACGGAAGCATGATAAACGCGGCAAGAGTCAGATACCCGCTGATGCCGGCGAGGATGATAAACGCGCCTATGATCTTAATAAGCGAGATGACGATGTTCTCGGGACCGTGATGCAGGAGCTCCGTAATCTCGAAAAGATCACTCGTGATCCTGCTCATTAACTGACCAACTTTCTGGTCGTCATAAAATGAGAACGGAAGCTTCTGGTAATGCGCAAAGATCTCGGCACGCATGTCATATTCCATTTTCGCGCCCATGACGTGACCGACATAGGTTATATAGTAATTTGCGAAAAACTGCACGATCAGCAGAACGATAAGAATGCCTCCGATATAAAGGATCTTTCTCAGGCCTTCTTCCGCAGTCATGTCGGGAATCTCGGATGTGATGCTCCTTACAGCGAGCGGGATTACCAGCGCTATGCCTGAAGCCACGATCGCGAAAAACATATCCAGGAAAAATGTTCCCAGATAAGGTCTGTAATAACTGATCATCCGTTTAAGGTTATCCCTCATATCAGATCCTCTATTCCTTTTCTCAAATATTCCCATAAAATGCTAATATTATAATCACACTTCAAAACAAACGATATAAAAACTTTTACAGATATGTAACCTTCTATATCGTTTTTTTCGGGAACAAAGAGGTAATTATGTTCGTCAGACGCGCTGAAGAAAAAGACATCGGGGGATTACTGGCCCTTCTGGTCCAGGTTGATATGGTGCACCACAACGGCCGGCCAGACATTTTCAAAGGACCCGCGACAAAATACAATGCAGAAGAACTGAAGAAGATCATCGCAGATAATAACACACCTGTGTTTGTATGCTCTGATGAGAGCGGTTCCGTTTACGGTCACGCGTTCTGCATAAGCAAACAGGCAATAGGAGATTCCGTTCTGACTGACATTAAAACGCTTTATGTTGATGACATCTGTGTGGATGAGGCACACCGGGGACAACATATCGGAACAATGTTGTATAATCATGTCCGTGAATATGCAAAAGCAAACGGATTCTACAACATTACCTTAAATGTCTGGAGCTGCAATCCCGGAGCTGTAAGATTCTATGAATCACTGGGTTTCGTGCCGCAGAAGATAGGCATGGAAATGATCCTTTGATCCATTTTCGGAGGGGCAAATGATAGATAAGATCGGAATAGTTTTATGGTATGTCGCACTGGCGGCACTGCTGTTTATCGGCGTTAAGTTCAGTAAGAAAAAGGAATGGAACGAGGGCAACATGTCGTTCGACCAGACAAAATGTTTTCTCGGTTTCTGTGCTGTCATTATCTGCTTCCATCATATGGCACAGTTCACATGCGCCGGATGGCTCAATCCATACTTCATCAGGCACGGCCTGGACATCTTCGTAACGGCGGGATATCCGATGGTCGCGATGTTCCTTTTCTGCTCGGGATTCGGGCTCTATAAGAGCGCCAAAGCAAAGCCGGATTTCTTCAAGCGCTTCCTTCCCGTAAGACTCGTTCCGCTCCTTATCCCCACCCTGCTTACGACACTGGTATACGTTTACTTAAGGTATCTGAGAAACATTCCTATCAGATTTAATAAAGTCTTTTCTGTGGGCAACCATGATTTCCTGCATCCGTTCATCTGGTATATCCCCTGCATGATCGTACTCTATATTGCTTTCTATATCGGCTTCGGACTTTTCAAAAAGGACTGGGCAGGCATCCTTACCGTTGCACTTTTTACAGCCGGATGGATCGCTTTCTGCATCAAGTTCAGATATGGCACATGGTGGTTCAACACTGCCCACATGTTCCTTTTAGGAATACTTGTCTCGAAATACGAGAAGAAGTTCTTCGAAAGCTGCAAAAAACTCTATGCTTTAAGGCTCATCGGTACGATAATAATCTGTCCCGTACTCTGGTATGTTGCGGACAATGCGGGCAGTTATTATATCAATTCGAACAAGCTCCCCTGGAATGATGTAAACGCTTACAAGGGTGACCTTGTAGGATGTGTTTTCCAGATACTTTACACTCTTGCTTTCGTATCACTTTACTATCTGATAAGCATGAAGATGAAAGTCGGAAATCCGGTCTCAAGGTTCTTCGGCAAGTTCACGCTGGAACTCTATCTCATTCACGGTATCTTCGTAAACATGTTCGGATTCTATATGATAAGGGACAACGTAAAGCCGATTTATTACATCAAGAGCGTACCTTTATATGTGCTCGTCGTGCTTGCCTGCGCCATTCCGGTCTCGTTCGCAATGAGCCTGCTGGATAAAAAAGCAGGTAAGTTATTGAGGCCAAAGAAAACAGGCAGCAAAAAGACTTCCGCATAAGGGCGGGCATCTTTCGAAGTTTCACAGGAAATCAGAATAATAGCCGAAAACCTTTATCACCTGTTCTTTTTCTCAGGGTGATTCTCGTAGTATGCCTTCTTGTCAGCGTACATCTTCTCATCGGCAAGACGCATTGCCGTGCGGATATCCTCGTCTTTATTGACCACGCAGGCTCCGACTGAAAGACTCACATTCTCCTTATCGCACTGGGTTTCAAGTCTTTTGATCCTGGCTTCCAGTTTCTCCGCATCCATATCTGACGCAAGTATCATGAACTCGTCTCCGCCTGCACGGTACACCTCAGAATCGAAGAACACACCGCTTAATAGATGAGCCGTTGTCTTCAGGAAGTTATCGCCTTCGCTGTGACCGCTCTCATCATTGACACGCTTAAGCCCGTTCAGGTCGGTGAAGATTACCGAATACGGATAAGTAATATCTGCTTTTCCGGAAATAATATCACTTACGACATTGTTCATCGCATTACGGTTCTTCACTCCGGTAAGCATATCCATCGTGCTCAGCACCTCGAGTTTTTGGAGCAACTGATAATTGGCGATCTCGGAAGCTATAAAGAATGTTGTAAGCTCAAGTGTCTCCTTGATCTTAACCGTATTTTCCTCATTAAAGTTCAGAGACCACATATAGCCGAGTGTCTTATCGTTATACACAAGCGGAAACAGAACGATATTGTAAACACCCGCAGAAGTCAGGGATCTGTACCACAAAGGATTGATGGATTCGAGCCACTCCCTGTCCTGCTGATTCTTAACGATAACGCAGGTGCTTCCGCCGATGGTATCATCCCACGTCTGTGTGATATCAAAGAATCCGTCATCAATGTATGTATCCATCGGAGCCACATTGCTTTCCGGATTGATTGATTCGCTGAAAGTCATACACTTGCGGGTATCTTTGTCAACAAGAAGAATGCAGCAGTGGTCTGATTCACATATCCTACGTATATCATTAATTACTTCACCTATTGAATCCTTAATATTGTTAGAACCGCGGAGCTTGATGCATGTCTCAAGCACTGCGGCGGAAGTGTCTGCGGAAACGCTTGCTCTCTTCTCGGCATCAACATTAGGTGCAACGTCATAAGAATACAAGCAATAACCGGTGTTCTCTTTATCAGATTCCAGCGGCAGAAGGAACATGTTAAGCCAGAGATTCATATAAGGAAGACTTACATATGTGTGAAGGGACTGGCCTAAGACCGCGCTGCGGTAGCAGAAATCCTCAAAATTCTTATTCTGCGGAAAGTATTCCTCATAAGGCGAACCGGGAATGAACTCTTTATGCATCGTAGCCATCATGTCATCGCAGTGAGGCTTGTTGCCTGCTACGATACGGATATTCCCGTAATGATCATCCGGAAGAATATTTACCGACATAACACAGGTCTTCGCTTTGTACCCTGAAAGCAGACTGTCAAAATCCATGTTTTATCTCCTCTCGTGATCAATTAAATACAGATTATCACATCTGTTTTTCGATTACAGATAAATAAGGGCATCCGTTATAAAACCTTTACACAAACTGTGTTTTTTCTTCATTTTTAGTCCTACCCGGATGATAGGAAAAGCGAATCAATTATAATTGACTTTAATTTTCGCACTAGTGTATATTTATTTGGGAATAACACTTAAAGGGGTAGTAATTATGGCAATCTGGGACAATCCGCCGGCAGATGCCGGAAGGTTCGGCGCATCAAAGATCAAGACTTTCTCGGCTGATTCGTACAAGTGTCCGAACTGTGCTTCGAACCTTGTTTACGACTCTTCACACGGAGCCTGTATCTGCAGGAACTGCGGAGGACTCTTTGATCCTGCAACTCTCGATAAAGTAGGTTCTTTCGGCCTTGTTGCGCCCGAGAAGAATTACGACGGAACAATAGAAGTCAGCAAAGAAGACGAAGAACGCGTTGAGATCGTGTGCAATGCATGCGGTGCGGAGATCATAACCGACAAAAATACCGCATCCACATTCTGTGCGTTCTGCGGTTCTCCTGCGCTTGTATCAAGAAGACTTACGCGTGAATTCAAGCCTGACTACATCATCCCCTTCAAATTCGATAAGGAAAAGGCCATAAGCATTTTCGAGGAATACTGCGCAGGCGTAGATCACCTTCCCAAAGACTTTAAATCTAAGAAGCTCCTGTCGAAGATGACGGGGCTTTATGTGCCCACTTGGATCATCTCTTCGGAAGTCGAAGTAAATGTCGTCGGAAAAGGCCGTAAAGGTAAGATGGTCGACGCTGCTTACGCAGAGAACCACAGATCATCGTCTGAAAACTATGAAATGCTTACTTACGGCAAAGTAAAATTCAGATTGAAGAATGTCCCGTTCGACGGAGAGATAAAGATAGCTAACCGCCTTATGGCTGCGGCAGAGCCTTTCGACTACTCGGAACTCGTAAGATTCAGACCGGAATACCTTCAGGGATTTTTCGCAGAGAAATACGATGAATTGCCGCTTGATATGACTGACAGGATCTATAAGCGTCTTGATAAGTATGCTTTGCAAGTTTGTGATGAAGTAACATTCGGTTACGATGATTTCGCGCCCGAATCAGACGCCAGCATTACCAGATACAACAACCAGGACATCAAGTATGCTCTTCTTCCCTGCTGGTTCTTAAGCCTTACTTACGACGGCAGGAATTACCAGTACATCGTAAACGGACAGACCGGCAAGGTCTCAGGCGAATTTCCTTATGCCAGATGCTGGGAGACCATAGAGCGCACGGGGCGCCGCGCAAGGATGGAAGCTGTAAGCATTAACTCAAGGTTACGTGCTCCGCTATATCTTACTCCCGTCGCTGCTTTGGCAATATTAAGATTTGTCGCAAGCTTCAGCAGATCGTCAGCTTTCATGATGTTTATCTTCAACCATCCGTGGGAACTGGCCCTGGTCCTTGTTACTATCTGTGGGATCATATATCTCTGCGCTGAGATACTTCCGAAAATAATGATGAGCAGAGAAAAGCACGACCTCGAGATACTCTCACGCTCAAGCAGCCACGATCTTGCTCCCGAACCGGGCGTCGAGGCATATTACGATCCCTCGTTCCCCATCGAAGCATATGAAACAACGAAAGATTTCGTCTCGCTGGAAGAAGGCTGGGATTATATCGATAAGATCAAATATGACTTCAGGTCCGTTAAGCCTAAAGTTGAAGAATCTGAGATCGATGAGAATGCCACTGACTTCGAGAAAAAGGGGTTCGACCGCAAGATGATGCAGTGATATTCCTGCGATAGACCTTAAATTCACTTTTTGCGTCCGATAACCAAAAAATGAGGACTGATGCCCATCATCGTCTCATCCTTTTCGGATGCGTGAATGATCTCCAAAAGTCTCGCGCGGCGGACAGGATCTTCCCACTTTGCATTCAGCTCGGGAGTGATCCAAAGACAGCCTTCAACTGCGTGTTTTCCGCAAGTTTCAAAACCGCCTTCTTTAAGTTCTTCCTCAAGTTCTCCGGGTGTATGGAAATATGCATCCGCGATTATCCTCGGATATGTAGCGGGACGGATATGTTCGCCTGTACTCATCTCACGCTTCAGCATATCCATGTAGACGTCATCATCGATGAAATCAACGCCGTTTCCGTAGACGGATAAAGCCCATGTAGCGGAACTGTATTTCGAGATACCGGCAGCAATAAGAATGCCGTCCGGACGAAGGATACGGTAAGCTTCAGATATGACCTTCATTCTGTCATCACGGTTCATCAGATGGTACAAAGGACCCATCAGGAGCACGACATCAGCGCACTCCGAAGGCATATCAAGTTCGCGGGCATCTCCTACCTTTGCCGTGTAGTGGCTCTTCATCTCCTTGATGGCCAATTCAACTGCAGAAGGTGCGAGCTCTATCATGGTAACGTCATGCCCCTTCTCTGCGAGCCATTCCGAATATCTTCCGACACCGCCGCCGATATCACAGACCGTAAGTTTTCCGTCAGGAAGATACTGCGATATGATCTCTTTCGATCTGTATAACTCTATTACTCCCAGACCTCTTTCAAGACGTCCCACCTCTGCGCCGCCGTTGTAAAACTCATATACTTTGCTTATATCTTCCATGTCATTACTCCGTTGTATCTCTGATTAACTATTTAAGGATACTCACGTCACCACAGTGGATCCGCGGTAAACCTCCTCACCGGTATGCGCATCGACAATAACGCGTTCACTGCTTTCAGAACTGTAACACTTCCACACAAGAAGGATCCTGCCGTCCAGTTCCATTATCTCAAGTGAAGGATAGACGAGATCATATTGATCCGTTATCTCATCTTCGGATACAGAAGGATTAGAGTCAAACCCTTCGGGTATCTGAAGGATCCAGCTGTGCACGTTCTTTATATCCACATAGGTACCGATTATCACTTTTGCCCAGCCGCTTGTAGGGATTCCGTTGTAATACTGACGGTAATCGTAAATATCCGTGTAACCGTCAACCATCAGACCTTCATAACGCATCTCACAGTTGTCATGCCATCCGATTATCTTCCGCATCGAAAACATAAGAAGATCAGACTCATGGGCGGTCTCTATCGAAGTCTCACACAGCTGCCCGGTAATAAAATAATCCGCAATAGTACTGCTTGATTTGTCATAGATGGTAAGGTCATCCACGTTATCCTGGAAAAAATATAACTGTTCCAGTTCATCATACTCATAGAACCACCCGGGATAATCCCAACCGTCAGAAGGATCGATGCCGATTGATTCGAAAGCCCACAACTCGTCATAACCGTACAGTGGCAGCACTTTATCTGTACCGATACCGGCAAACATATCTCTTGCGACCCTTACGACATAAGCTGCTTCAACTTTCTTGCCGTCTGTCTCATAAGTTGCCGTGAGGAGCACATACTTGCTGTGTTCATGCGGCAGTGTCACTTTGCCGTCGCAGCTGATGACTGATTCGTCCGAGCTCGCCCAGGAGATATTGATATCATCTGCCTGTACCGGAAGGTAAATGTCTTTTGTGACATTCTGACTGCTGTCACCTTCCGCGAATTCCGGATAGGTCTGTGCCGCCTCGATCAAAGATGACGGAGTTCTGTCACCCATTATGAGATCATCGCCCTGAACACGGACCCACTTTTCCGAACTGGTAAAGTCCTCAGCGGCAACCGTCCTGTCTTCGACATCGCTAAGGATAAAGCCCTCAGGATGGTTCGCGCCGGTGACAGCTCCGGATGTTTCTTCAGAAGACTCAACGACACTTGTTACCGAAGTTACAGTTGTTGTCTCTTTTGAATGATCGGTTTCTTCTGCTGATGTCTCTTTAGTCTTGGAACAGCTGCAGAGAGCGATCGCTGAGACCATCAGAATACATACGATTCGCCTTTTATTCATTTTTCCATACCCCCATAAGGAAAGTCTAACACAAAAGAGAGAAAAGAATAGAAAAGGCTGCCCCTTTAAGCAACCTCTTCTCTATTAGTTATGTCTTATTCTTCATCCAGCTTCAGCACGCTCATGAAGGCTTCCTGCGGAACTTCGACAGAACCTACCTGTCTCATACGCTTCTTACCTTCCTTCTGCTTTTCAAGGAGTTTCTTTTTTCTCGAGATATCACCGCCGTAGCACTTGGACGTAACGTCTTTTCGATATGCCTTGATAGTCTCTCTAGCAATGATCTTGCCGCCAATTGCAGCCTGTACGGGGACTTCGAACTGCTGTCTCGGGATGTTCTCCTTGAGCTTCTCGCACATCTTTCTTCCCCTGCCGTATGCCTTGTCGGCATGAACGATGAAAGACAGCGCGTCGACAGGATCGCCGTTCAGAAGGATATCGAGCTTAACGAGCTTTGAACGCATATATCCTGCAGGTTCATAATCCAAAGAAGCATAACCTCTCGTGCGTGATTTGAGCGCATCGAAAAAGTCATAGATTATCTCGTTTAAGGGCATCTTGTAGTGGAGCATTACACGCTTCTCATCAAGATATTTCATATCGGTATATTCGCCTCGGCGCTCCTGGCAGAGTTCCATGATGTTTCCCACATATTCCTTCGGGAGCATTATCGTCGCCTTAACAATAGGCTCTTCCATATAATCGATCGTTGTGGGATCAGGCATATTCGTAGGGTTGGAACAGTCAACCACGGAGCCGTCCATGAGATGGATCTTGTAGATAACTGAAGGCGCCGTGCTGATGAGGTCTAAGTTGAACTCGCGCTCTAATCTTTCCTGGATTACCTCATAGTGAAGGAGTCCCAGGAATCCGCATCTGAAACCGAAGCCCAAAGCTGCCGAAGTCTCAGCGTCAAATGAGAGTGCAGCATCGTTAAGTCTGAGCTTCTCAAGCGCGTCCTTAAGGTCGCCGTATCTCGCACCGTCAACAGGATACATTCCGCAGAACACCATCTGCTGGATTCCCTTATATCCGATAAGAGGCTCTGTTGCAGGGTTATCAGCAAGCGTGACAGTGTCGCCGGGAGCCGTATCCCTGACGTTCTTGATCGATGCGCAGATATAACCTACCTCGCCTGCTTTTAAGGATTCAGTGGGAACTAACTCACCCGGATGGAACATGCCGAGTTCCGTTACCGTGAACTCTTTTCCGGAGTGCATCATCTTAATGCGGTCACCGGTCTTTACGGTACCGTCCTTGACTCTTACGCTGACAATAACGCCTTTATATGAATCGTATTTGGAATCGAAAACAAGAGCCGCCAGAGGCTTGTTCTCATCGCCCTCAGGAGCGGGAAGATACTCGACGACCTTTTCGAGCACCTCATCGATATTGATATCGCTCTTTGCGGATATAAGCGGCGCGTAAGAAGCGTCGATACCGATATCGTCTTCTATCTCCTGACGGACCTCTTCGGGTCTTGCGGAAGGAAGATCGATCTTGTTGATTACGGGAAGCACTTCAAGATCCGCGTCTACTGCAAGATACACATTGGCGAGAGTCTGCGCTTCAACACCCTGCGAACTGTCAACGACAAGGATCGCGCCGTCGCATGCGGCAAGTGATCTTGAGACCTCGTAATTGAAGTCCACATGGCCTGGAGTATCGATAAGATTAAGCAGATATGTTTTGCCGTCGGAAGCTTCATACGGAAGTCTTACGGCCTGAGATTTAATTGTAATTCCGCGCTCGCGCTCGATATCCATGTTATCAAGGATCTGGTCGGTCATCTCACGTTTCTCTCTTACATGAGTATGTTCGATCAGACGGTCAGCCAGAGTTGACTTGCCGTGATCGATATGCGCGATGATGCAGAAATTTCTTATGTACTTTCTATAGTTGTCGCTCATTAAGTTATTTCCTTTTTTCAGAGCACTTTTATCTCATTGAGAGGGAATACTCTTATGACGGCAACACCCTTTATCCTTTTTGCGGTAAAGGGACCCAAGTTGCGCGAATCGTTGCTGACTGGTCTGTTGTCACCGAGAACATAGTATTCATCATCAGCTAAAGTAATCTCGTCGTAGCCCTTCTTCAGGCCGTGTTCTCTCATGGTCGTCTGTGTGCCGGAAGGAAGATAGTTTTCCTGAAGGAGGAAGAACTCATCTGAATCAGCAGGCTTTATATAGACATGTCCGTCAGCGATCCTGACAGTCTCTCCGGGAAGACCGACAACTCTTTTTATCAGGTATTCTTTTGAGTTATAGCCCTCCATGTCCTTTCCGTCCAGGACAAGGATATCCCCTCTCTTGTAAGAGCGGAAATATGTGGAGATCTTCTGCGCGAAAACAACATCACCTGATGACAGGACAGGCTTCATCGAATCGCCGTAAACATTGTCTCTCTGGACAAGGAATACCACGATGAAGATACCCGCTAGCACACCTATACATATAGTGCGGAGCCAGTCAAAGACCTCGTATGCGGTCGTGCCCTTTTCGAGCTTAAATCCCTTGGAGAAAGCTTTTTTTCCTGAAGTTCCTGTCTCTGATGAGATATCTTTGGCTGTTACGTCAGCTTCAGCCTGTGCAGCGGTCTGCCCAGAGACCTTACCGTCTTCATTATTGTTCAGATCATCGTTGTTCATTAGTTCTCTCCGTCTGCCTCATCTGTTACGGTCTTTGAGATACTGATATGCAGTTCTTCAAGCTGCTTGTCTGTTACGTATCCAGGTGCATCCATCATGATGTCCTGGGCGTTCTTGTTCATAGGGAAAGGGATAACCTCACGGATCGTCTCCTCGCCCGAAAGGAGCATTACCATACGGTCAACTCCGGGAGCGATTCCCGCATGCGGCGGAGCGCCGTAGCAGAATGCGTTATACATAGCGGGGAACTTCTTCTTAACGTCTTCCTCGCCGAGTCTTACGAGTTCAAATGCCTTGATCATGATCTCAGGGTCATGGTTACGTACGGCACCTGAAGAGAGTTCGATTCCGTTTACAACGAGGTCGTACTGGTCTGCCATGATGGTAAGAGGATCGATCTCACCTCTCTCAGCCTTGAGAAGAACATCAAGGCCGCCTGAAGGCATTGAGAAAGGGTTGTGGCAGAACTCGAGTTCGCCTGACTCCTCACCGATCTCGTACATAGGGAAATCAACGATCCAGCAGAATGCATACTGTTCCTTGTCCATGTGACCGGGAACTGCAGCGCCGAATGTCTTAACGAGAACGCCTGCCATCTTCTGCGCAGCGCCCTTATTACCTGCAGAAAGAACAACGAGTGTATCAGGCTTAAGACCGAGCTTAGC
>JAEEGL014813488.1_pt1 | contig 40312 bp, 34 predicted proteins | sample 9134231 | NCBI WGS metagenome assembly JAEEGL01 (sample SAMN16246548, study PRJNA631951) | gut metagenome | biome: gut microbiome; feature: rumen; material: fiber-attached | host: Bos | place: Iran: Karaj | collected 2018-10
GATGATGCAGCAGGTCTTGCAATTTCCGAAAAGATGAGAAGACAGGTTAGAGGTCTTACACAGGCTTCTGCTAACGCACAGGATGGTATCTCTGTAGTACAGACTGCTGAAGGTGCTTTGAACGAAGTTCATGACATGCTTCAGAGAATGAACGAGCTGGCTACAAAGGCTGCTAATGACACATTACAGTCAACAGACCGTTCTTACATCCAGTCTGAGGTTGCAGCTCTTGCAACTGAGATCACACGTACAGCTACAGCAACTGAGTTCAACAACCAGCAGCTTCTTGACGGTACATTTACAGGCAAGAACCTTCAGGTTGGTTCAGAGACAGATTCTCAGAACCAGATTAAGATTTCTGTAGATCGTATGAGTGCATCTAAGCTCGGCGTAGCAGCTGTTACAAAGAAGTCCACAGAGACTACTGCTCCTGCATCAGGCTCCAACACAGATCAGATCAGTGTAATGACACACTCTCTTGCTAAGGCTGCTATCACAGCTATTAAGAGCGCTCTTAACAGCGTATCTCAGCAGAGATCTGACCTCGGTGCTATTCAGAACAGACTTGAGCACACAATCAAGAACCTTGATAACGTTGTTGAGAATACTCAGGCAGCTGAATCTGAAATCCGTGATACAGATATGGCAACCGAGATGGTTAAGTATTCAAATAACAACATCCTTGCACAGGCTGGACAGTCAATGCTGGCTCAGGCTAATCAGTCCAATCAGGGTGTTCTTTCACTTCTCGGCTAATCATAATCACAAAAGTTCGTTAAGAACAAGCGGTCGTTTGAAAAAACATTGCAAGCTACCAAAAGGGGCTCCGGTTTTCCGGGGCCCTTTTGCTGTGCGAAAAAACGTTAATATTTGTTATAATAAATATAAGGATTGTGGAGAGAAAAAGAATTGTGGAGACCTTATATGAGTGATCTTGATATATTAAGAAATAATTCTGATGCGGTTTTTGAACCCTCTGGTTATAGTGATGAAGGCAGAAAAAGAGCTATGGTGTTTGTTCCGGATCTGTCACTGAATGGAGCGCAGACTGTTATGTTTGAGCTCCTTGGTCTATTGATGGAAATGGATTATGCAGTTACTTTTGTTTCTTCGGAAGATGGGGAGTATAGGGCGAAGTATACAGACATAGGGGCAAGGGTAGTGATAAGGTCTCACGTCAGCTGCCATGAGAGCTTTAAGGAATACATGAGAAGCAGCTATGATCTTATTTTTATAAACAGCTCAAGTTGTATACCATACCTGTATTTCTTTATCAATACTCAGGTAAAAGTTTTGCTGTGGCTCCATGAGAGTGAGCAACAGCTTACAAATACTGCGACCATGCTGCCTCAGCCGCAGCTCCTAAGTCCTAATATTACTATTTTGGGCGTGACGAACAGAGTCAGGGATGGAATTAAAAATCTTTATAATTATGATGTTGAGGTCATGCCAATGCCAATCAGGGAAGAAGGAAGAAATGTTGCCAGAGATGATGGCAAAGTGATGTTTTTTATCCCTGGGGCATACACATACATCAAGGGACAGGATGTACTTCTTACGGCTGTTTCCAAGCTTCCCGGGGAGTTTAGGGATTCGTCGGAATTTATCTTTTGCGGATACACGCTTGAGAGCCAGATGGATTATTACGAGAAGGTCAGGCAAATGGCGGAGAAGCTTGATAATGTAACGATGCTTGGAGCACTGGATCGAGGAGAGGTTTATGACTACTATGGGCGATGTGACTGCGTGGTGGCGCCTTCGAGAATTGATTCCACTCCCACCAGCATTGTAGAGGCCATGATGTTCAAAAAACTTGTTCTTGTGTCTTCAGGAGCAGGCATTTCTGAATATTTGTCAGACTGCAGGAGTGGATTTGTATATAGAAGTGAGGACGAGCTTTTTCAGAGGCTTCTTCTGATAATCAGTGACCATGCAAAGCTTGGAGCTGTTGCGGAAGCGGGCTATGGTGTTTACCGGGATTTCTTTTCACCGGAACATGTAAAAGAAATACTTGCTAAAGTGCTTGATGGCTGATCGAGATTGTGAGTAGAAGGGCAGAGCAAACAATGAATTTTGCACTTTCTTTTAATAAAAAATATGTGAACTTCGCTATTGTGACTATTACGTCAATATGTGAAAACAACAGTGGACATCATGATATTTACGTACTTCATGCTGAACTGGATGATGGAGATATTTCTTTTATAAGAGATGCTCTTGAGGAATATGATGTATCGATCATTCCATTAGAGATAGATATTGGGGAGTATAAAGACAGACTGCCAATCAGTGAGTTCTGGAGTTATGAGATTTATCACAGGTTGTTTTTGTCTCAAGTGTTGCCGGAGAGTGTAGACAGAATATTGTATCTCGATGTGGATACCATAGTACACGGCCCGTTGGATGAATTGTATTATGTGAATTTTGAGGGAGCTGATCTGTGCGCCTGCTATGATTCCAATGATACTCTTAAGCTCACTGATATGTCTGAGATGCAACAGAAGATGTTTGGACCGCTGATTGCTGAGGGGTACAAATATTTCAACTCTGGAATACTTCTTATGAATATTGGAAAGCTTCGAGGGAGAGTGAGCTTCGAGACATATATTGATGCCATGAAAGAGTGGGATTTTCAGATGACTGCTCCCGATCAGGACATTTTGAATTACGTTCACCACTCAAAGGTAAAGTATGCGGATTACAGAAAATATGATCTGTTTGCGAGGAATGCCTATAACAATGGTTGGTGTTATGAAGATGTTCTTAGAGAGAATGTGATAGTACATTACGCAGGAAGTAAGCCATGGGAGTGCAAAAATACGCACTATTCCATAGAAAAGCTGTGGTGGGATTATGCGGTGAAAACAGCAGTCTACATGGAGCTGCTGGAAGGATTTTTAGAAAGTGCGCTTTGTGAATCTTTCCTTGAGAATGAAGCTTTAAGATTATCTGCTGAGAAAGAGCAGCTTGACAAGGCACTGGATGAGGCGGGCAGTATACTAAAAAAGCTTGGGATAAGTATGGAGGAAGATGCCAAAGCATGAATGTGATGATGCCAATCTGTAAAAAGAATATGCCCTATGCTGTTGTAATGTTGACGTCCCTGGGAATCAATTGCAAAGAGCATGTGGACGTGTTTGTAGGGGATAGTGACCTTTTAGAAGAGGAATTCAGTTTTGTTCAGTCAGCGGTGGTTGGATATAACATCACTGTTCATAGGTGCGCGTGCAATGATGATAAAGCTGTATGTCTGGATTATGACATGATAATCAACAAGCCATTATCTGAAGATTTTCTTGCTGATGAACAGGGAATGGGGATTCTTTCTGCGTGGGATGCCCACATTGCCGGTGTGACTTATGAGGAAATAAGAGATGGCGCAACAGTTATTCAGTATGAAGGATCGAAACCTTGGGAAAACAGTGGCTTTCACTATGACATTGAAAGACTTTGGTGGGACTACGCTAAAAAGACATCTCTTTACAATGAGCTTCTTACATCTTTTGTGAAGTCAGCTTTTGAGGATAACAGTGTTGAGGATTATCTCAAAGGCCTTATTTCAGAGACTTCCGCCCAAAGGAAGCGCCTTGAAAAGATGATGGGGAGTCTTAATTCTTGCCCAGGTTGAATATGAATTGATGTGAGTATTGTTTGTTATTCATTTTTATTGTTTCGCCTACTCCTGCACATCCGCCCGAGGCTATAAGGGAGTTGCACCTTGACAAAAGAGTGATTGACAGGATGTACTCTGCGCCAAGAAGGAAACCTTCTCTTTTTTTGGAGTTATGTCTGTGCATATCACCAAGTAGTTCGTTTGTCGAGGTAGTGAAGCGCTCCTGATCTGTAAAGAAGATCTTGTCCTGATAGCGCTGTTTAAAAAAGTCGCAGTAGGATTCGTCTTCTGTGGCGAGATAGATATATTCAAGATTCCACTCTTCCAGGGCGGAATCTATTTTTTCGCAGAGCATTTCCTTTGTGGCATGGATGTGGTGATTGGGGAGCCTTGTATTGACGTAGTCAGTGCCTCTTGCAAGGACCCCAAGGGTTTTTTCCGGATAGGGAAGGAATTTCTGTTCACGTTCTGTTATATATTTTTTTACTCTGTCATTGTATTTTCCTTTTGGCCAGGAAAACTGAATATTTCCCGAGTATTCGTTCATGAGGTTTGTCATGATGCTTCCATTATAAAAGAATGGGGCGAGATAGACATTTTTGGAATGTTGTACATCCTTCATTGTATATTTTTCCGGGTATTCGTAGAATTTCCCCCAAAAATCATCCTTTTTGCTATCCTGATAGATGCCAAGAGGACCTCTGGAATCCAGGATCATGGGCATGGGAATAAAGCCCTTTTTGGCTGCGTACTTCATACAGCTAAGGGCCTTGTTGTAGACGTTAAAAACTCCCAGATTGCAGTAGTGGGCATCGAAAACCCAAAACTTCTTGTCAGGGTTAAGGGGGCCAAAAGATGTTTTGTTGGAAAAGAAATATGTAAAAGACATGATCTCATCATATATCATGATGTGTTTGTGATATCGTTCCATGGGTTCTTCTTTGGGATCACCTGTGGTTACGTGAAGAAATGATGAGTCTTTGGTGAGGGGATCATATACGTCTTTTAAGAGAGTATCCTGCCAGATACACTCCTTTCCAGGAAGCTCGGGAAGGTCGTCTACAGCATATTGCCAGTTTTCGCCCACAAGGACCAGAGTGTGGCCTTTCCATTTGTCTAGAGCAGTTCTGCACAGTTCAACCGAGAACTCATTACAGTCATGCAAAAAGATACAGTCATAAGCGTCAATAAATTCCGTATCAATTTCACCGGTGTAAGCATAGTCGTGTATATAGGAAGAAGCGTACCAGCAAAGTACGGCGATGTCAGTACCGCTATCGTCTGTTACAATGGCATATTCATATTCAGCAATAATGCTTTCTGCCAGTCGGAACATGTCAAGACTCCAGGGGAGACGAGCTTCTTTGCTATCGCCTATTTTTTTTATTGCTTCGTCGTATTTTGAGTTATCGATTATTACCATCGTTATTCCTCACAGGATATCAGGGTTTTCTACCATTATTGGTTTTTTGGTGAGTTTAAAGAGCTCCATCACGCTGCCTATATCGCCGTAGTAGGCGTCGGAGATGGCGATTGCGATGGAAGGATCAGGATTAGTGTCGAGGATTCCGAAGTTTTCGTCGCTGTATGCTTGTATGAGATTTCCAAACTCCTCAGCAATCTCGGGGCGGAGCTGGTCTGCAACTTCGCTCATAAGTGGGTGCGGGCGCCAGATAAGGGCAATATCATCAGAGTTCTCTTTGAAGATTTCAAGGGAACTCTTTATTTTTTTTATGAGTCTGGAACTATAGTCGAGCATTGATTCTACAGAGTTAGAGTATAGGATGATCTTTTTTCTGGTGCCGGCAGGGTTGTAGATGTAGGGCTTCCAGGAGTCTGGCACGATGCTAGTGGTGTTGTTAGTATTATCCGCGATATCATCAGATTCAGGAGATGTGCTGACTGAGCTGATCAATTTAAGGATTTCAGACATTCTTGGATGGCGGTCAGCTACAATCTTTTCTGACAGGCTGGATCTATATTTAGATTCTTCATTTCCTGCAAGAAGCGTAATTAGAGCTTCTTTCATGCTTTCAGACTGCAGGCTGATCCTGACAACATTATTGATGGCGGGAGTGCAGAGATATTCCCTTAGTTTTTCTACTTGTTCTTCATCATTAGTATCGGGCTCAGTATAGATATATGGCGGGATATAGACGAGCTCGTTGCATAGCTCTTTTAACTTGGCAGTGTAGAAAAATGGGTGAACGCTGGAGCCCAGGTTGTTGTTGTCAAAGATGTTCTGGACATATATTACATCAGGATGAATAGCGGCAAAATCGTAGTCGTTGAAATTTGTTAGCTTGACTGAGCTTGGGTAACCGTCAGTATCATAGTGGGCAGATTCTCCGGAAATTGAGCCGTCAGGTTGTTTGTCATACCAAGGGATAGGGATGACTGTGACGTTGCAGCGCTTGTCGGCTGAAAGCTCCTGATACAGGTAGTCAAAGCCGCTCCAAAGGGAAGGGGAGCAGGGCAGAAAGACAATCTCTTTTATAACGGGGAATTCTGTTATAAAAGAATCCTTTGAGGCTGCGAAACTTTTTTCTATTGTGAGAAGCTTGTTTGCAGTTGCTGAGTCTGGGGCAGATTCAGGATTGGGATTAGAATCTGCGAAAAGGTGATCAATGTGCTGGGATAGGACATAGATATCCTCACATAATTTCTCCAACAGTGATACTGTAGCTGTTCCTTCCCCGCAGGATTCCTCAATCGAAGTACCAATTACTACCGCGCTTTCTTGACATTGTGACAGGATAGCTATTGCAACGTCATAGCTCTTTTTATTTATGAGTGACTGAATGTGACCAAGTGCTTCATCCAGAATATCAAACATTTCTATTAAGTTATTTCGTTTTTCTTTGTTTATATTCATATTTGCCGTGATGCTTCCTTGCGGTTATCGTTGAAACATTTCTATACGTATTATTATAACGTTTATTTGCGCAAAACACATAAAGTGTTTACATTTATTATTTTTGATGTAAAATAATGTTTAGAAACACTATTATTGCAAGGATAAGATGTTTGAGAACATTTTTACGGAGGAAAAATGACCGAGGATTATATCAGACTTCAGGAAATATCTAATCGAAGAATCAGAGAAACATCAACGGAGATCCATAGGGCATTATATGACTCAATTGACTGGAGAGACAGGCTAATCTGCGTAAGTGGAGCAAGGGGAGTCGGAAAGACTACTATGATATTGCAGCATATTAAGGAGGCGTTCAAGCCGGGGGCTACTGAGGTTTTGTATGTCTCTCTGGATAACCTGATTTTTGAGAAATATGCTTTAGAGGATGCGGTAAGAGACCATTATCAGAGTGGTGGCACATACATTTTTATTGATGAAGTACACTATCTAAAGCAGTGGCAGAGCGTGATTAAGAATATCTATGACGATTTTCCTCAGCTACATATTGTATATACTGGATCTTCTCTTTTGCGGATCGAGATGGAAGGAGCAGATCTTTCTCGCAGACAGGTAAAGTATGAGCTACCAGGGCTGTCATTCAGGGAATATCTGCGTTTTGAGACCGGGCAAAAATTTCCTGCCATTAAATTAGCAGAGCTGTTAGAGAATCATGTGGCTTTTGCGAATGAGGTACTTGAAAAGGAAAAGATTCTGCAGCATTTTGCCTCGTACCTTAAGGGTGGATATTATCCCTTTTATAAAGAAGTTTATGCAGGCTATGAGGAAAGAATTCAGCAGGTGATAAATCAGATATTGGAAAGTGACTACCCGGCTGTTGACTCCATTAGTTATTCTACAGTCCAGAAGATTAAAAAGATGCTGTTTATTCTTGCACAGAGTTGTCCACAAACACCTAAAATGTCTGAGTTATACGCGGAGTTGGACACAGATCGCAACCAGGGACTTAAGATGCTTTACACTTTGGAGAAGGCCAATCTGCTTAGCCTTCTATCTTCTGAAAAGGCTACTCTTACCAACATGTCAAAGCCGGATAAGATATACTGTGATAACACAAATATCATGTATTGTTTAACTGAAAAGATAAATGTGGGGACGTTAAGAGAGACCTTCTTTCTTAACCAGATAAAATCTGCAGGACACATTGTCACATATCCTAAGCAAGGGGATTTTCTTGTGGATAATGAGGTGTTGTTTGAAGTTGGTGGCAGGAAGAAGTCGTTTGATCAGATTGCGGATGTAGAAAACAGCTATCTGGCTATAGATGATGTAGAAATAGGATTTGGAAACAAGATACCGCTGTGGATGCTTGGATTTCTGTATTAAAATGATCCGGATGTGTGTGGAAACGCGCATCCGGATTTTTGTTCAAAACACATCCTTCATTTTTCCTAGGTAATTATGTAGCAGAATCTTACGCTCCTGCTCTGCGTAGAAAGGATATCCGTGGGCTGCTTTGGCGCGGCGGGGAGTCATGTAGTTTGGCGAATAACAGGTGGAAAGAACTCCGTCGTAGCCCTCAGGGACAGGAACTTCCATCATCTCGAAGGGCATCATGACTGTGGAACTATACCAGGACAGCTTGCGGCGCATGTCGTTTCTTCTCATGACTGCGTCGGGATACCATAGAATGTGGCGGCTTTCTCGCCTCTGAGTCATCATGGCAATACTGTCAGCAAGCTTCCAAAGGGAGTTTCTGATGTGTTCGTCGCGTTTAACTTTTTTGCCTGTAAGATCTTCTATCTGAGCCAGATATTCCTCAAACTCACCGGAAGCGATATATTTGTCGGTATCCATAGCTAAGGAATAGACCGCGCTGTAAAGGTTGCGCACATAGTCCCAACGTGCAGGATCCTGAGGAACATAGTCTAAAGGGTAGAGGTCAAGGCCGGTAACGTATGGGCAGTAGTGGTACATTGCCGTTAATTCTGCTTCTTTTTTGTCTATCCCAATATCGATAACATGGCGGTTGGTGACAAAGCCCTTTGGCTGGTCGCAGCGCTCATCTGTATAAAAACTGTAGACATTGCAGTACTCGGGGAGTTCGTCTTTGAGGATGTTAATGAGCTTCATGTAGTCATCCCTTATGACGCATACATCGATATCGTCGTCCCATGGGATGTAGCCCTGATGCCGTACGGTGCCTAGAAGGGAGCCGTAGTCCATCCAGATCTGTATGCCGTGCTTTTTGGCGAGCCCAAGGGTCAGATCAAGCATGGTCATCTGGATAGCCCAGGCTTTTTTCATGGGTTCAGGTATGTAAAAGTCGCTCCGACTCTCTGCTTTCCAGAAATCTTCAGGGATGTTTAGCATGTAGTGATCTCCGTAAATAGACGTTTCTTCATATATTATATTACATTTATTCATAGTTGTGGAATGTGTTGTGGGAAGGAGTGAAATGAAAAAGTTGTGGAAGATTGTGGAAGAAAACAAAAGTTGTGGAGAATTGTGGAAGATTTTTGCGATTGTGGAAAGTTGTGGAAGATTGTGGTAACATTATGGTGTAATAATAATTACGGGGAATAGATAAATGAGTAGATTTGAAGAGATAAATAACCCATACACGTTGCAGTTTAGCTACATTCCGCCTCAGTTCATTGAGCGTACACTGGTGACAAATGAAATAATCAGCAATTTTGTGAGACCTGTTCCAACTTACAGGGGGATGTTCATAACCGGTGTCAGAGGCTCCGGGAAAACTGTTATGCTTGGGGATATACGCAATAAGATTGGGGCTGATAAGGACTGGATCACGATCGATCTGAACCCGGAGAGCAATCTTTTGGATTCACTTGCAAGGGGACTCTATTTGATCCCGGAGATAAAGGCTCTTTTCGTAAAGGCAGATTTGGATTTCTCTATACTTGGGATAGGTGTACATGTGGAGAACGCCAGGCTTATAGCGTCTAATGAGGAAGATGCCCTCAGGATGATGCTTGAGACACTTAAGAAAGCCGGAAAAAAGGTGCTGGTCACTATTGATGAGATAACCTATGGCAAGGATGTTGCCAGGTTTTCCCATGCAATTTCTTCCTATGCCGGGGCTGACTACGATATTTATGTTCTGATGACAGGGCTTCGGGAAAATATAAAGGTCATAAAAAATCAGAAATCTCTAACTTTCCTGTACAGAGCTAAGGTAAAAGAACTGGATGAATTGAATATTACGGCTGTGTGCGCAGATTATCAGAAGACACTTGAAATAACAAGGGAGCAGGCAGAGGAACTTGCTTTTTGCACCAAGGGATATTCTCTGGGGTTCCAGGCTTTGGGATATCACTGCTGGGATGCTCTTTGCAAGAATGATGAACTAAATAGTAACGTACTTGAGTCTGTTTATGATCAGCTTGATGTGACTCTTTCAGAACTGGCTTATGAGAAAATCTGGGATGAACTGTCTGAAAAGGATCGGGAAGTATTGAAGGCGATGTGTGAGATTCAGTCAAAGAACGGAATTCGCCTTGTAAAAGTTGAAGAGATAAGGGCTTTGCTTGATATGTCCTCCAATACTTTTACTACATACAGAACACGGCTTATGGACTGCGGAGTTTTAGATGGAAAGCAATTTGGAATGGTCTCATTTAAACTGCCAAGGTTTGAAAAGTTTGTTTGCTTAAGAAGGAACTACTGATTTCACAATATTGTGGTAAAATATACTTAAATACGTATATTTTGTACAAACGAGGGGTTAGTATGGGAAATAATTATTTTTTGACAGCTTCCATGATGTGTGCAGATTTTGGACATCTTCGCCAGGAGGTTAGGAATCTTGAAAAGGCAGGCATAGATTCTTTCCATATTGATATAATGGACGGCCGGTATGTGAATAATTTCGCTATGTCATTGTATGATATGGCGGCCATAGCCAAGGTGACCAAGAAGCCACTGGATGTGCATCTCATGATCGAGCACCCCAGGAACAACATAGACCTGTTCCTTGCAAAGCTCCGCCCCGGGGATACTGTATACATTCATCCGGAGGCTGAGTATCACCCTTCAACTACCCTTCAGAAGATAATCGATGCCGGAATGCATCCCGGTATAGCCATCAACCCGGGAACCAGCGTTGAGACTGTAAAAGAGATGCTCCGTATCGTGGACCATGTCCTTGTAATGGCTGTTAATCCAGGGAATGCCAGCCAGATGTTCCTGCCCTACGTTGGTGAGAAGATCGAGGCTCTTATAAAGCTTCGTGATCAGATGGGCTTTCAGCTTATCTGGGACGGGGCTTGTGGAGCCCAGAGGATGCTAGAGTATGCTCCTCAAGGAGTTGACGGTTTTGTGCTTGGAACAACTCTTTTGTTTGGAAAAAAGACTTCTTATGAAGATATTCTTGAGTCTGTAAGGAGGCTCGATTTTGAGTACCTGAAGAATGAAAAAGCGTTTAAGGCTGAGCCTTACATGAGCTGATAACATATGAAGGAACGCTGTAAGCTGGACAATCTTAAGTTTTCCCCTGAGTTCTTCCAGGATGAAGTGCGGGAAGGCTTCTATATTTCTACTATGATGAAGCGCTATTGGGCCTCACAGCTCAGGGTGCTTTCTTCTATTGCCCGGATTTGCGATGCCCATGGAATCAAGTGGTTTGCGGACTGTGGGACGCTCCTTGGCGCTGTTCGCCATGAGGGCTACATACCCTGGGATGACGATCTTGATATCTGCATGCTGCGTTCTGACTGGCTGCGGTTCTTTGAAGTTGCGGGTAATGAGCTCCCGGAGGGATACCAGGTACTGACCATTCAGGGAAATGCAGAGTATGACCAGATTATCGGAAGAGTGGTAAATAGCAGTGCTATAGATTATGGCAAGGAACACCTTGAGGAATACTATGGTTGTCCGTATACGGTGGGGATAGATGTATTCCCCCTGGATGGAGTATATGATGATGAGGAGCAGGAAGCTTCCTGGAGAAAGCGTACAAAGCGGGTGCTTGATGCCCTCGACGAAGTGACACTACGTGGGAAAAGATATTCTGATATCCGTGGAGAACTTGGAAGAATAGAAAGAGAAAACGACGTCTCTATAGATAAGGGTAAGGACCTTGAAAGACAGCTTCTTGTCATAGCAGAAAAGCTGTACAGCGAGTGCTCGTTAGATGATTCGGAGCATGTGGCGCTGATGCCTTTCTATGCTACAAAGGGACATCATAAATATCCCAAAGAGCTGTTTAATGATGTGGTGAAATTACCTTTTGAGAATACATATATTAATGTACCCGGAAGATATGAAGAAGTACTGTGGATTGAATATCGGGATTTCATGCACGTTGTGAAGGGCGGAGGAATTCACGACTACCCTGTGTATATCGAGCAGGAGAAGATGCTGGGAGAAGCGCTGGGGCATAAGCCTTACGATTACAGCATGAATTATAATGAACTGCTTGCCTCGGTGCAGAGATATGTGATGAGACTGGCAGGTGCAGTAGGACAGGCTGGAGCTGGCAGGTCAGGTGCTGGAGCACCGGATGCAGGCCAATTGGATGCGGAAAGACTTGGAACAAGAGTTGCTGGCAGGAAGGTTGTGGCTATGCTCCCCTGCAGGGCAAAGTGGTGGAGCAGTATGGAGCCACTTTGGAATTATTATAAGGAACATTCTGGTGAATATGAGGTTCACGTGCTGCCCATATTCTGGTTTGATTGCGACTTTGCGGGAAATGTGGGAGAAAAGCACGATGAGCGGGATCTCTTTCCGGCTAAGCTTGAAGCTGAACCCTGCGAAAAGTTTGATTTTGCAGGGATCCATCCGGATATCATTGTGATGCAGGTTCCTTTTGATGGTTTCAATACTTCAATGACAGTTCATGAGTTTTTTTACTCATCTAATTTAAAGCAGTTTACAGATGAGCTTGTTTATGTGCCCTGCTTTAGTACTTACGATCCCGGGGAGGATGATGCCAAAGCAGTCACTGCCATCAGAATGCTGGTGGAGCAGCCTGCGGTGGTGAATGCCGACAGAGTAGTTGTGTGCAGTGACAGGATAAGGGAGATTTACCTGCAGCGTGCGCTGGAATTATCAGGGGCTGAAACTGAGATGTACTGGAAACAGAAGATCGTGACAGTTAACGAGTATTCTGGAAATCAAGAAGAAGTGGAATCAATTGCCGGAGGTCAGGTTACCACTCCGGAGTGGGATGAGCTCCTTAGCAATAAGCCGGCAGGAAAAGTTATCGTCTACTATATTTCAATTAGCTTTATTCTAAAGGGACGTGAAAAAGCTATAGATAAGATTTCGCGTTCTCTGGACATCTTTGCTGAGGCAGGTGATGACATTATAGCAATAGTTGAGCCTCAGGAAGCTATCCTTAATCAGCTCGTTACTATTGACACTGACCTTGGCAGCAGGTTTACAGATGTTCTTTACAAGGCAGCAGGAATCGCTAACGTCATAGTCGACCGCGGCGGAATCGCTATTAATCACATGGACAAATGGTCTGCCTTTTACGGCGACAGGGGATCTCTTGCGCTCAAGTGCATCGAAGCCGGAATCCCAGTTATGATAGAAAATATGGATGTGTAGTTCTTGACAACAAATGTTAGATTGGGTAAAATCGAGCTTGCTGAAAAAGCAAATCGACAGCCATAAAGGCATCAGGGTATTCGCCCAAGTGTTTCCCAATTTGTGTTTGATTATGAGGTTAGGGGAGTTTATAATTAGAATACGATTTTTGTTGTGAAAGATTTAGAGTAATTCTTTGACCTTATATGGTGTGTCGGAATAATATAAGGGAGGTTAGAAAATGGCATTAACATTAACGCAGGAAGATCTGCAGGCTATATCCGGTGTTGTAAAAGAAAACCTTGTCGGGGTTGAGGGTAGACTGGATGGAGTCGAGACCAGACTTGGCAGGGTTGAGACCAGATTAGACGGAGTTGAGACCAGACTTGATGGAGTCGAGACTAAACTTGGCAGGGTTGAGACCAGATTAGACGGAGTTGAGACCAGACTTGATGGAGTCGAGACTAGACTTGGCAGGGTTGAGACCAGACTGGATGGAGTTGAGACCAGACTTGGCAATGTTGAAAAAGATGTTAAGGGACTTAAGGATGACGTATTTGCGCTTCATTTCCGTTTAGGAGAGGTGGAGAAAGACTTCAAAGTCATGAAGAGTGATATGAACACCATGAAGCAGGATATGTCAGATATCAAAAACAACAAGTTTCCTGAGGTATTTGCGCAGCTTGCGGCGCATCAGGTTATATTGGATACTCATTCCAAGCAGATTCAGGAACTTCAGCTTCAACAGGCATAACAACTTAATAATTCAGATTACAGGCCGTAATCCTACTGAACGCCAGTAGAATTGCGGCTTTTGTATTGTTCAAATCTGTCCAGAGTCAATCTTCGGGATAAAATTTCAAAAAGTTTATAATTTAATGAAATTGTCGTTCATTTCCTCACCGAATATAGTTTCTTTTTAGCCACAGTTTATACTTTTTTTAGAATATTCTGCTAATATCTATTTCAGCCGCTTGCGGAACAGGGATGTTCAAAAAAGTATGATAAACAGGGCATTTTCAAAACTCTAAAGTAGATGGAAAAGTTGCCGATATATCTAATACACAGTGGTGATTATCTTGTTTTTTATTTGATGAGGGGTGATGCCAATGCGCATAAGCTTGCGTAAGGATAAAAAGAAAAAGTCCAGCAAGGCTAGACTTTCAAGGGAGGTGAGGGAACCTCCACCATGAAACAAGTGGAACTGAATAATTGGAAAAAAGAATAGCAAAACAAAATAAAAGACTTGGAGGCGTCGACTAAAATGTCTGACAATACAGTAAAGGATCAAGGCAGCAAGAAGACAGTGATTATAGTTGTTATCGTTGCGGTGGTAATGGTAGCCATGCTTGCTACAATCATTGTTTTGGCAAGTTCACTTGGCAAAAAGGACAAAGCCGAGGAAGAACTCCGACCAGTTATGGTTACAGAGGAAAATGCAGAAGAGGTGGTGGAACAGCTTATAGAGCAAGAAAAGGCTGCGGAGGTTGCTCCGGGTTACTATACGGTAACAATGAATACCACATGGCATTTTGAGAGTGGAGATGTTGCTTCCTACGATGCGATAGTTGAAAATGTCGAAGGGAACACCAATGATGTGTACTTTGATGTTCTTTTGGAAAGTGATGAGAGTGTGGTTTTGTATAAATCACCAATTATTCCAAGAGGCGGAGAGTTAAAAAGCATAACTCTTGATCAGGTACTTCCTGCCGGAACATATCCTGCTGTAGTTGAGTACAATCTGGTTGACGAGAATCAGGTAACATTAAGTACGGTTAGAGTTGGCTTGACGATTATCGTCGAGAATTAACTAACATAGAAACTAAAAACCAAAACAATTGTAAAACACGGAGGTATTACAATGACAAAAAGGACTTTTAAGAGATTAGCAGCTTTACTTGTTTCAAGCACAATGATTATCGGCAGTTGCTTTACAGTTTTTGCTGAGGGCGAGACAACTGCAGCAGCGGATGGAGCCGGAACATATGAAGGTGGAGAAATGCAGTATCCTACACTTTCTGTTACTCTTCCAACCATTACTAGCGGAGCATATAACTATATTGCAGATCCTAACGGACTCATAGCTGCCACAAGTGGAGCTGCACATACCGGAAAGACATTTACCGGAACTACAGGTATCTTCTTCCCTACTACTGCTTCGACTTATACAGCAGACAGTGAGGCGTTCACTGTAAAGAATCAGAATGCGCAGGATATTGATGTTACTATTAAGATGGAACAGAAGACTGCTGGCGCAGAGAGTATTGCATATTCTGACACTGCAACTTTTGGTTCGGATGATAAGGCTAAGAAGTTGTATCTTGCTGTAACTGATGGTGCAGAAAGTGACCCTCAAGTTTCAGCTCTTACTTCTGCAGCTGCAGCTACACTGACAACAACCGTTGCAGGAAAGACAGATAACTATGAAGCTGGATGGACTTCACAAGGTGGCTATAAGTATCAGTTAAAGACTGGCGACCTTACCTGGAATGAGTGCTCTTACAACCTTACCGGTGCACTTAACACAAATGCTACTTGGGAAGATTCTCTTACATTCCCTACAATCACAGTTACATGGTCATTTGCAGAGCATTCAGATGCACCTGCAGCACCTACAACACCTACTGTTTCGGCAGACTCTGTTGTGGTTGGTGGCTTTGTGAACGTAACTCTTCCTACAGGCGTTTCAATTACAGGTATCCAGAAGAGAAAGACAGATGGAACATTTAATGAATTACCTGCAGAATACTATACACTTGAGGATATAACAGGTGGTAAGAAACTTACTATTGCTTCTAATATGAGGGCTCAGTATCAGTCTGCTACACAGATTAAGATAGTATTTAGCGAAGGTGATCCGATTACTATTGGAGTAACTACAGAATAATACATTTTTATGATATAATGTATTATAGTTATTGCAAAAAGCGTTAAAACTTGTTTGATTATGCTTGCCTGCAGTAATGCAGGCAAGCATTTTTACGTGGTGGTTATGAGAATTTTCACAGAAGATGCTATAAGAATAGGGGATAATATTTACTTCTTAGGAAGAGATATGAGTTTGTTATTTTCGCTTAGCATATCAGATGGGAACCTTGCTATTATAGGGCGAATACCTGATGCGGCGCCTTGGGATTGTAGATTGGGATGTAAGCTGGTCGCCGTTGATGGCGGAATATTGATAGAGCCATTAAAGTCAAATACTATCTGGTCATATTCTTTTCAATCATTAGGTTGGAAAATGGTAAAAGTCAAAGCAATTGATAGTATTCGTTCATATTTTCGTAGTGCCTATACGGTGGGAAGGAAGATTATATTATTTGGAGGCTATTATCCAGCGATAGTTGTGTACGATATTGATAGTAATACAATAGATTATAATTTTGATGTTTTTAGAGAAAAGAACAATAGTGTACCTGATTTATTTTTTAGAGGGTGTCCGATACGTGTTGGGCAAGAACTTTTTTTGGCATCCTGTATCGATAATTCTATATTATGCTATAACATTGAAACTAATAAATATAAATGGATAGAAATAGGCGAAAAAGGCAACAGATATTCTGGTGTATGTTTCGATGGAAATGATTTTTGGATATCGCCAAGATGTGGTGGAAATATAGTCAAATGGGATGGGGATAAAAGTGTGAAGGAATATGATGGCGCTAAACATATTGCGATGAACAAAGTGGCTTTTTTTGATATTTTTAAGGATGAAGATAATTTTATTATTCCTGCCATGATAAATAATGACAATGTTGGCTCTTTAATTGTTGATATGGATGGTAATGTTAAGTGTGTTAATGAACAATACTCGTTTTATAATAAAAAAAATGATGGGGAGGTTCTTTTTCAGCTGGGCAACGGAAAACTAGTATATAGAGATAATAAAGGCTTTGAGACTGCATTTGAACCTGATTTAGACAAAATTGGTCACGATATAGGGAACAAAGAATTAAATCTAAGTATTTCAGATTTTTTTGGAGGAATTCAAAATGAAGGTGAAACAATAGGATTGAAAAGTTGGTTGGAGTTTATTTGATTATTTTTTTGTGAGGAAATACTACAAAATTAGAGGGGAATCATATGTGGAATTCTGTTATGGAAATGCTTTTAAAACTCAATGATACAGATAAGAAGATGATTGTGTTGAGAAATTTTGAAAGATATAATTACGGCGATTTTTCAGGACATGATGATATCGATTTACTGTGTGATGATCCAGATACATTTAAACAGTTAATTGGAGGGGAGGAAGTTGAATGTAGAAAAAGAAAGATTCAATTATTGGTAATGATTGCAGGACAAGAGGTGAGCGTGGACCTTCGCTATGTCGGCGATGGCTATATGGATGAAAAATGGGAAAAGGATATGTTAAGCAGACGGGTTGCATATAATGACACAATATATGTGCCTAATCATGAAGACTATGTGTATTCTCTTTTGTATCATGGCTTTTATCATAAAAGAGTACTGAAAACCGATTATTTGACAAGAGTGCTTACTGTTTCTGAAGAATATAACATGGGGCTGCGTGAGGATAACTTGTTCGATATGTTAAATAGATATATGGATGTTAACGGATATAGTGACACTGGGTATCGATGTGGGTGATGAGATGGGTGAGCTGATTAAAAAAATGGGTGTGGTTCATATAGGGGATAGTGTTTATGACGTAGAGCTTAATGAACCGCAGTATCCTAATGGAGAACGAATTATTCATATACAAAATGCGCATGGAAGACTGGCACTTTCTGAAACAAATTTTTTTAAGATGTCGACACTTATTCTTCTTGCAAAAGATCATATTCAAAAGTATAAAGGGCTATGATAACAGACATTTTTGAAGAAAATAAAACTCCATATAGATTAGTTAATTCTTTGGAAAACAGATATTCTTTGTTGTGCAAAGAAACAGATGGGCATAAGATTATTAGCTTGGCTAGTAATTTGGGGTATGAGGTGGTTTCACATCCGATCTCGATTTCTAATGGATATACATTTGGGTATAATCTTTCTCCTTTCTTGTTCTTTCTAGATGGGAAGATTTCATATGAGGTTTTTTTTCAGATTCCCTCGCTTTCATTAACAAAAAAATACATAATTCCTCTTGATAAGACTATTCAGAACAGGGCTTGGGATAGTTTTTATATGGATAATGGAATAAAAAGAGTTTGCTTGGATGTAGAATTAATATACATAATAACGCGATGTGTGTTTCAAAAAAAAGATTTTTATGATTGCGATATTCAATGGATCAATGAGCATAAGAAATTGTTAAAGGAGGAGTTAACGCAGAATTTGTTAAAAAAAGTTTTTTTTAGATATACCGAAAGGCTTATTGAACTAATTGTTACAGAGCAATATAAAAGTATTTATTTGGACTATTTGTGCTTTAAAGAGTATTGAATAGAGAGAGGACAATTATGAGTAATCCCGGCGTTATAAAGCTTGCTAATGGTAAGGTTGGAAATCGATCTGTTTGGCTAGACGATAATATTGGAGAATCGATTCATTTACATATAGATGATTGGCGAATTGATTTTTCAGTATCAGATTTTTTTAGCTTTTGCGATGAATTAAAGAAAATAACTTGGGACTTGATTGACATAAAAGGATTTCATTCTGAAAACTGGGATGCAAGATTCATGTGGCAATTATCACCATATTTATCTCATATTAAGGAAATAAAGGAAGAAGTTATTAGCCTGAAAGAGCTGTCAGTCCTGGATGATGAAGGGCTTCTAGTTGACTTGGATAAGTGCGCAAGAGTAAGGGCTCTGGCGGGAGAGATAAGCATAGATGATACGAAAGAGAGAAAATCTAATTATGTAAATGAGACTAATCAGTCCAGACTGGATTCTTGTTTGGAGTTTGTAAAAAGATATGGATATCCAGTAGATAATAAACATATTATTGTGACAGGACGAAGGAATCTGATAATTGATGGCTGGCATAGAGCATCTTGTTTAATTGAACTATACAAGGATAAAAAGGTTCCGATAAAACGGATAATCTTTGAGGAGGGAGCTTTTGAACTATATGCTTATAGTTTTCCTGCCAATAAAATTGCTAAAGACTCAAAAATAATATTGTATGGTGCAGGTGGCGTTGGAAAAGCATATTACAAGAAAATTAAAGAATGCAGTTATTGTAATGTAGTGGCTTGGGTGGACAGAAATTATGAAAAACTAGGGACAATAGATGATTGTTTGATTCAGAGTCCCCAAAAGATTAAGGATGAGCAATATGATTATATCTTATTGGCAAATGTAAAAGATTCTGTTAAGGAAGAAATATATCAGAAATTGGTAAGTGATGGAGCGGATAGGAATTGTATAGTGTATTAAAAGGAGGCAATATGAAGGTAGTTATTTTTGGCGCTGGAAAGTATGGATTGGCTTATTACAAGTATGTACAAGCCTGCTGTAAAAACACAGAAATAGTAAGTTTTATTGATAACAAAAAAGCAAGTGAATTCATAGTTCTACACGATATCATTAAAATTGTTTCTCCAAATGATATTAATTCATTGGATTTTGACAGGGTAATGATAGCTGTTGCGGATCAAGATATTGCTGACGAAATGAAAAGCCAACTATTGAAGTTGGGAATCGATGGTGAAAAAATCGATATTTTGGTGGAGGATAAACAATTGCTTCATGATGTTTTTCCACCACAAATTGCATATGAGGATACTCATAGAAGGGTTAACTGGCTTAAGAATTTTGCGTGGTACATTGAACAAGAGCAGATAGAAGGGGCTGTTGCAGAATGCGGTGTATGGAAAGGGGACTTTGCTCATTACATTAATAGATATTTTAAGGATAGAAAATTGTATTTGTTTGATACGTTTGAAGGATTTAATGAATCTGATCTAGAAGTAGAAAGAGAACTGGGGGATCAGCGCTTTTTGGACAGCAGGTTTAATGATAAGCTGTTTGATAATACATCTATTGAATTGGTTATGAGTAAAATGATGTTCCCGGAGAAAGTAACGGTAAAGAAGGGATTATTCCCAAACACTACAGAAGGTGTGGATGAAAGGTTTGCGTTTGTCAATTTAGACATGGACTTATATCAGCCGACTTTAGAGGGGCTTAGATTCTTTTACCCTAGAATGACAACCGGAGGAGTGATTCTCTGTCATGACTATTTCAGATACGATTTACAAGGCGTTAAGCGCGCTATTGATGAGTATGAATCTTCAGTTGGGAAGCATCTACATAAAGTTTCAGTTGGAGATTATTGTAGCATAGCGATTGTTGTGTGATGTTAGGATTGATTTAACTAACGAGTGGAGAAAGGGTAATGGTAAAAGATTTTTTTATCATTGATTCGAATAATCTGGGAGAAGTAAGGGACTCTATATTTGGATTTGTCGTTACCTCGAATGGAATTTTTGATGAAGATAACTTTGCGGAACTTAATGACGAAGATGCAACAGGTATAGGAACATATCTGATAGTACGTTCAACAGATGATCATATTACTATTAAGCAGGATTATAGTGGCTCATGGGGGCTCTACTTTTATAGGAACCAAGATTATTTTGCCATCAGTAATTCTGTAGTTGCGCTTGGCGAATATCTTAAAGGGCACAGGATACTTACTTTAAATAGAGATTATGCTAATCATATGTTGTTGGAAGGATTGGCTAGCAGGGCATTAGAGGAAACTGTTTTTTCAGAAGTATCATTGATAAGAAGGAATGCCAAAGTTGTTATTCACAAAGGAATAAAGCCATGGATTGAGTTTGATTATATAGACTATGGTGAAAACACAGTTTATATCAATTCTAGGGAGGGGATTGATGCCCTGGATAAGTGGTGTGAAAAATGGAGGGGGATTATTAGGGGGCTTGTCAATAATGCGCATGTTGAAGCTGACCTTAGTGGAGGCTTTGATAGTAGAGTGGTATTTTCGCTGCTGCCAAATTCTGGAATAGATTTAAAAGACATTAGAGTAAATTCGTATAAAGATAAGTACTATACACATTCAGAGGATTATGCTATTGCATCAAAAATAGCGGATGAATTCGGATTTGCTTTGAATTGTGGAAATCATTCTGAGCAGTGTGCGTATTATTGTGTTGATGAACTGATGGAGAGACAGTTTCTGACAAAACTATCGGTAAACAAACAGTTCTTTTTTTTAGATAAACGGTATAAAACTAAGAGGATTAAGTTAACTGGTGATGGCGGTGAGTCAATAAGAGGAGTAGACACAAGAGATAAGAAAAACTTCATCAAATTGCATACAAGTTATGCAAATGTTTATTCTGATGAATTGAAAAATGAATTAAGTGTCTCTGATAATAATATTTTAAATCATTTGTATGATTATATTAATACCGGGGCGAATATTGAACCGGATTCCGCTATAGCTACTTATGCTGTATGTAGAGAAACTTGGAACAGAAGTCATTTTGGTAAAAAAGGAGTGGAATGCTTTTTTAACAACATCTACGGCTTGCAACCACTTATGGATCCGGACTTACATAGGATTATCCCGATTACGAAAGATTGCAAAGATTTTAATTTGCTAATGGCAGTCATTATTGTTAGGTATTGTCCTAAATTACTGGATTTTCCTTATGATAGTAATCATGTGATAGATAAGAGAACCATAGAATACGCTCGTAAGCTGTCTGATTCTTATAAATATAGTATTCATGGGACAAGGCTGATAGAGCAGTTTTCAATAACTCTTTTGAATAAGGAAAAATTAAAACTATCTGAGAATAGCTTAAATGCTAAGTCGATTGCTAAAGAAAAGGTGTTGGAATTCTGCAGATCAAATGGCAGGTTCAAAGATTTGTTTTTACGTTATTTTTCTGAAGAATTGTTGAATTATGCACATTATTATGCAGATACAAACATGATTTTTGCCTTAACCCAGTATTATGCAATTTTAGGTATAGTTTGGGCAATTTCATGTGTTGAGTATAGCAGATATGCAAATAATCAATGCTCATTTATTGAGGAACTTAATCGGTTTGCTCAAACTGAAAGGCCTTGTTACAGAACTGTCAAAGAGTTTGGGTTTCCATATAGTAGAGTAGAAAAGAATAGTCGTATTATATTGTACGGTGCAGGCAATTGGGGTAAGAGGTATAAAGAGCAGCTGGACAAATCAGAGTACTGCCAGGTGGTTAAATGGGTTGATAAAAACTATTCAAATATTGGCGAGGGGGTGGAAAACGTAGAAAGTATCAAGAACGCGGAATATGATTATGTTGTGGTGGCAATTTATGATAAATCGGTACGAAGAGAGATTATCGGTGACTTGATATTATTAGGAGTGGATAATAATTCTATTGTATTTAATGACTTTTTAGATTAAGAAAGGAAATATGGGGATTGGGAAACATAAAGGTTTCAGTGATTTTACCATCTTTAAATGTTCGAGAATATATAAGAGAATGCGTTGAAAGTGTTATTAATCAGACTCTTAAAGAAATAGAAATATTGTGTGTTGACGCAGGGTCTACAGATGGTACACTTGAGATTCTTAGAGAGTATGAGGCTTTAGATTCTCGCATAAAAGTGATTGATTCTGATAAAAAGAGTTATGGGTATCAGATGAACCTTGGCGTCGATATGGCGGAAGGTGAATATATTGGAATAGTAGAAACGGATGATTACGTGTTGCCTGATATGTATGAAGAATTGTACAAGGTTGCGATAGCCAATGACCTTGACTTTGTTAAGTCAGACTTTTTTAGATTTACCGGAAAAGGAAACAATCTATCAATAGCTTATAACAAATTGACCAATGATGTAAGCGCATATAACCGTGTCTTTGATGTTAAGCATAATCAGATTGCATTTCGTTTTTTGATGAATACATGGAGCGGTATTTATAAAAGAGATTTTTTGAGCAGGTACAAAATCAGACATAATGAAACACCTGGCGCCTCATATCAGGACAATGGGTTTTGGTTTCAGACTCTTATGTTTTCTGAAAAAGTGTGGTTTTTAGATAAAGCTTTTTATATGAATAGGAGGGATAACGCGGGGTCATCTGTTTTTAGTAAGGGCAAAGTATATTGTATATGCGATGAATATGATTACATATATAGAATTCTTGAAACAGATAAGAGCCTTATGGAAGATTATGGATTTGTTTTTTCTGTGGCATGTTTTTATGCTTATAAGGGAAATTTGGACCGTATAGCGGATGAATATAAAGAAGATTTTTTGGTTAGGTTTTCAGAAGATCTGAATAAACTTAGAGACAATGGGCTAATAGATTTTGACAGATTCGAAGCTACAGATGCACAGGCGATAATAGAAATAATAGCGGATCCGCATGCGTATTATTACGAGAATCTTGAAAAGAAGAAGCTGTTTTACGAAGAAGTCAGAAAACATGAAAACATCATTATTTATGGTGCAGGAATGATAGGAAGAAGAGTATTCACTGATCTTACCTATTGTCAGAAACCTGCTGACGTATTGTGTTTTGCAGTTTCGAAAAAAGAAGAAAATTATGACAATTACAAAGGAATACCGATAAGGGTAATAGATGACCTTTTGGAGTATAAAGATAATAGTTTTGTCATTATAGCTACGACACATATTTACCAGGAAGATATTAAAAACACCTTAAAAGATAAAGGGTTTGTAAATGTGATGCCGTATCCGGATCAGTTAAAAAAGGATGAAAAGTATTTTAGGGGATTGAATATTGAAGAGAGGATAAAGGAACTTGAAAAATGGTACTCTGGTATAACAGGGAAATCCCTCTCTTTGGATAATCCTAAGAATTTTAACGATATGCAGCATGCTCAAAAAACTAGAGAGATATCGGAACTAATGAAGGAAATATCAGATTTGGTCTATATGCGCCAATGGGCAAGAGGCATTATTGGAGAGAAGTATATGCCGCCTGTAATAGGAACATATGATAATGTTGAAGAGATTTCATGGGATGATCTTCCAAGAGAATTTATTATAAAGCTTTCTAATGGACGTTCATACAGAACTACTGTAAAGGATAGACAGAATCCTGACATGTTCAATATAGATGTTCTCAAAAGACGACTAAACGCATTTTATAAAAATGACTATTCTTATATGCCATCGATGGAACTGTGGTATAAAGGCATTGTTCCAAAAGTGGTTATAGAAACTCCTGTTGAAGGTGACTTTTATCATGACTCATATAAATTCATTTGTTATGACGGAAAGGTAAAGTATGTAGTTTCAGATAAAAACAATGATATTTGGAGTACATTGAAACGTGATATTTACGATAAAAACTGGAATCATTTGAATGTTAAAATGAAATACCCGAATGCTAGGGAAAATGAACGAAAACCAGACCATCTTAGTAATATGATTTTTTTGTCAGAACAACTTGCGAGTTACTTTAATTTTGCTATAGTTCATTTCTGGGATACTGCCAAAGGGCCGATTTTTAATAAGATTCGTTTTGTCATTGGGGCAGGGGTGGAAGAAATAGTTCCGGACATTCTGTGTGTTGGCTGAGCAGAACATGGAGGATGAAAAGTGAATTTTTTATCAATTATTATGCCGGTATGCAATGGTGAAAAGTATTTGGAAAGGAGTATAAAGTCAGTATTGAATCAAAACAATGACAATTATGAATTGATCATTGTTGATGATGGCTCGAGGGATGCATCTGGACAGATTATTGATTCTTTTGCACAGAATGATCATCATATAACAGTTATACACAAAGAGAATACAGGTGTAACAGATTCGAGGCTTTGTGGGATAAAAGTAGCCAACGGAGAGTATATTGCGTTTATAGATGCGGATGATTGGTGGGATAAGGACTATATTTCCACCTACATGAACATGCTTGGAAAGACAGATGTTGACCTTATAGCAGGAGGCTGCATAGTAGAAACTGGAGGCGAAAGCAAAATTAAACTAAATAATATTCCGGATGGTTTTTACAACCTACATGATGATGGTGACTATTTCTACTCTAAAATGCTTCATTATGAAGGCTTTTTTAAGTTTGGGATTCAGCCATATCTATGGAATAAAATATTTAAACGAAAGATGCTTCTTCAGGCTTATCAAGATATGGATTTACTGATAAATGATGGTGAGGATGTGGCAATAATTCAGTCATATTTTGCAATTGCTAGTAGGGTAATAGTTTTTTCTGAAGCCAAGTATCATTATTCCATTCATCCATTTCAAAAGACAGCGAGCAAAGGTGATGACTTTTATGAAAATGCTTCAAGATTGTATCTTTGGTTGAAGAAGCGTTTGAAACAACAACCTTTCTTCGACCTGTTTTTACCACAGCTAGATCAATACATGCGTTACTTGATATGGATGAAGGAACCGGAAGCTTTTCCTTCTGGTGGAAGATTATTTCAATTTCCATTTCAGAAAATACCAGCTGACAGTAGCATTGTGCTTCATGGGGCAGGAAATGTTGGGAAAAGCTATTATGCACAGCTTAGTGATACAGGTTATTGCAGAAGGGTTTATTGGGTGGATAGTAATTATATATCAAAGAAAGCACAGGGGATGAAGTCGGTTGAAAGCCCAGACACAATATTTGATATTAAGTTTGATTATATTCTAATAGCTATTGCCAATGTTGAAATAGCAGAACAGATATGTCAGTTTTATTTAGAAAAAGGTGTTCAGAGAGAAAAAATCATATTCTGATTAATTGCTTGCATACGAAAGGAATAAAGCAATGAAGAAAACAAATCCTATAATTGTCGCTTATATTACGGATGATGGTTTTTCTATGCCGACGACAGTGTCTATTGCATCACTTTTTGACAATGCAAAAGAAGAAACGAATATTGTGGTTTATGTTATTTGTGATGCGGTTACTGAGGAAGCAAAAGAAAGATTACAATCTCTTGATAAGGGAGAGGGGAAAAGAGTAATACTAATTGATGTTCAGCATGATAAATATGCGTGTTTTTCTGACAGAGCAAAACTATGTATTAATCATGTTTCTCATGCTGCTGTGTATAAATTTGAACTCACACAGATTATTCAGGCTGATAAGATAATATATATTGATGGTGATACTGTGGTTATGGGGGACATTTCTGAATTATGGAATTTAGATATGGATGGGAAGAGTATACTTGCTGCACAGGATCTACTTGATACATTTGAAGATGGAATGTCTGTTCTTGCAAAAGGGATAGGCTCAAAAGTTGAACACTATTATAATAGTGGACTTATGGTCATGAATCTTGATAGACTTAGGAATGTTAGCGCAACAGATCGTCTAATGGATTATAGGCTGAATGGGACAAATAGATATATGGACCAGGATGCGTTTAATGGAGCTATGTATGATGAGATAAAGCTTATTCCTTCTAGATACAATTTTCTTATGCAGATAACTGATTTTAAAGATATAGAAGAGATAAATGAACAACTTGGATGTAATTGGAATTCGATAGAAGCGTGTATTGATGACGTATTGATTCTTCATTTTGCTGGTCCTATTAAACCTTGGAAATATAATAGACCGTGGTTTACAGATATTTTTATGGATTATTATGAAAAAGCGGGTTATTCGGCAAAAGAACTAAAGCTGTTGTCGCCATTGCGACGCCTTAATGGAGATAAGGATTGGCTAAAGGCTCAGATAAAAGCAGAATGTGGAAAGGACTATATTTTTCCTTACGAAAAAGTACCTGCCGGTTCAAGAATTGTAATATGGGGGGCAGGAAATGTTGGAAAAAGTTATAAAAAACAAGTGGACTACACCTCGTATTGTCAATTGATAAAATGGGTGGATGAAAAAAATACTGTTGTAGATAATCCGGAAGAGATTAAGAGTCTGGAGTATGATTATGTGATTGTTGCTACAGTTAATCCTGTTTTTGCAAATCAGATAAAGAAACGTCTCGAAGAGGAGATGCACTGTTTGAGCGAAAAGGTGATATCACCAATAGATTAGTAATTTTGAATGGAGAGTGTGGGGGAATGATTCATTGGAATGAAATAGAACTAGATTACAAACCTAGAAATGAAATATTTGAGATGGTTGCGAGTTATCCTGGTGAGCCGGAAATGACCATTGATCAGTCAGCTTTTGTGTGTGGACTTTTAAATAAATATACACCACATAAAATAATGGAGGTTGGCATAGCTGGGGGAGGGACAACTGCAATAATTCTAGATAGTTTATGCGGAAATGGACAGGAATGTGATTTTTACTCAATAGATTGGAGTGAAAGATTTTATAGGGACGAGACTAAACAGAGTGGTTTTATTGGAGCAGATGCGCTTAATGAATTAAAGCCTACAAAAATTAAGCATAGATTTTTATTCGGAAAGGTGGCATGTGAATGGGCGGAAGAACTTGCGTTAGATGATATTGATTGCTTGATTCTTGATACAATGCATGTTATGCCTGGAGAAGTGCTGGATTTTATTACGCTGCTTCCTTTTTTAAAAAATGGCGCAATAGTTATTTTGCATGATACGGCATTTAATTTGATATCTCGAGTAAAATATGGCTATGCGACAGCTGTACTGTTTTCGTCGGTAACAGCGGAAAAGTATATTAACTATGATTGTGACAATAATATAAAATACCCCAATATCGCTGCTTTTGAAGTAAATGATGATACTAGGAAGAATATTGATCAATTGTTTCTATCGCTTGCTAGTACATGGGGGTATGTTCTTAGGGGGGCTCAATTAAAGGCATATAGTAGGGCAGTGGAAAAATATTATGGAAAAGGATATGCAAAGTACTTTGAATTGATGTGTATTTCTCAGGAGAGAAGTGTAATAACTTGGGAAAGGCAATACAGATTTCCATTTTGGAAATTGAAAGCAGATGATGAAAAGATTATTGTTTATGGTGCAGGTAAAGTTGGGAAAAGTTATATAAAGCAACTTACTATGTCAAGCAGAGTAAAGTGCGTGGGATGGGTCGATAGGAATTACGATAGTATTTCAGTAGATAATGTTGATAATCCGCAAACAATCATTCAAAAGGAATATGACAGAATAGTTATTGCTGTTGAAGATGAGGGGGCTGTCTCTGATATTAAAAATTCTCTCGAAAAAATGGGTGTTGAAAAAACAAAAATAATATGGAAAAATCCAAAAAAGTGACTGATGTGAATACGGATAAAGCCAGTATATTTTTCATACTCTTTGTACAGGATAAATGAATTGGCTTTTTGTGGATAAAAAAGGTTCATATTATTTAGCAGAAAGGAAATCCTATGCCTCAATTCGAAAACTGCATATCCCTGGGTTGGTATTGCGGCACAGCTGCAACTCTTGGCAGGCTTGGACTGAGAAGTTTTTCCGGACCCTTTGACTGGTACAATTCAGATCTGCAGCCCATCATAAGTCTGATAGATAATGAATTTGCCGATTTTTTTGAGAAAGAGAACCTGGTAGAAGTACCTGACTGGAAGAAGACCTTTCGGGATGAGAAGTATGGCTTTTTGTGTTTTCATGATATTCGAAGGAGCTTGGAAGAGGATTATCCTGAGATTCATGAAAAATACAAGAGACGAGCTGAGAAGTTTCTTGAAGCCATGCACTCTCCAACTTGCTTGTTTAGAGCGGTCCGTTCTGAAAAGGAAATTGAGTATATTCTTGGCTCCCGTGAGCATATTGATGAGGTTATCAAAAGATATAACGATAAAAATAATATCATTTATCTGTTTGATAAAAAGCTAAAGAGAGAGCAGTTCCGTTGCGACTATTACAATCTGGATAGTGACTGGTCATACGATCCGTATCTGATCAGAACGCTATTTGATAGGAACAAAGAACTGCTGGATTTTTGCAGCAGTATTATGCCATTCGAACGTGTGGAGGAGAATAGGAAGTACTATTATTCCTTAAACAGTGCATGCGCTGGTGAAATCTACAAAATGATCACGGATAAGGTCGATAGCGTTTTGCAAAGTATCACTGATGGATTTGGTGGTTCCTTGAATGACGGGATATATCTTTGGGGATATGGAAAGCATGGGAAAGCGCTATATAAATATCTACAGGAGCATTCGATAAATGTATCGGGGATAGTTGATGAAGATTATGACAGGCTGGCTTCTGAGAACGAGAAGATTATTTCGGCTAAGGAACTGCCTAGAGGAAGTAAGGTTTTCATATCCATTGAAAAGGACGCAGCAAATGAGGGAATAATCAGATTCCTGAAAAGTATGGATTGCAGCTATCTGACTTATAAGGATATTTATAGAACTGTGAGATAGAGAAAAAGAAAACAGCCTGCGCGTGGACAGACTGCATAAGAGTAATTATTTGTTTTTGTCTTCGAGTTCCTTGATACGGGCCTCAAGTTTGGCGATGGTTGCATCTTTGTTGGCGATTGTCTCATTGGCATCATCAAGCTGATCCTGAAGCTCGTCTATCATGTATCTTACTGTGTTTTGGTCGAGAATCTGAAGCTCTTTTGAAAACATATTCATCACCTCTTCTACATTGAGACACATAGTGTACAGGTCATTGTACAGTGGTTTGAAATCCGGATAATTGTCTAATAGGTTAGTGATGTCTTCAGGGGTATCACTTCCAAGGAAAGTGAGCCAGGCATCTAAATCATTCCTTATACCTTCATTATGGAGTTTGGTGAGGAAATTATCAATAGGTATGAAGATACAATTTAGGAGCATCTTTAGTGATAAGCCTGAGTCGGATTTAAGACTAAAGGTATGTTTGAGAATATCAGGATATTCCTTAAATAATGAATAATACAATAAGTGTCATTGTAACAATCCACAATTCCATAGCGTACCTTAAAGATTGCCTTGAGAGCATCTGTTGTCAGACCTACACAAACTTGGAGATTATCCTTGTAGATGATGGCTCTACAGATGGCAGTGAGCTTTTGTGCGATGAGTTCAAAGGCAAAGATGACCGTATCAAGGTAATTCACAAGGCGAACGAAGGAGTGGTCAAAGCCAGGAAAGTGGGATGCGAAGCCTGCGCCGGAGAGTATATTTCGATAATTGATTCAGATGACTGGCTTGAGGCGGATATGCTGGAGAAGCTATTGAGTTGCTGCGCTGACCAAAATGTCGATATTTCCATGTGTGGGAGAATCGAAGAGTATCCAGCTGGTGGCAAATCAGTAAAGCAGGGAGTTAAGGCAGGAAGATATAACAAGGAACAGTTGATATCTGATGTTTACCCAAACATGATAGTGAACCGGGATTTCTTTTCCTGGGGAATATTCCCAAGTTACTGGGATAAGCTGTTTAAAAGAGATTGCATTATCCCATATGTAATGGAAATAGATGAGTCAATTCCCATGGGGAATGATGCGGCGGGAGTGTATCCTGCGCTGCTCAATGCCGGTTCGATTGCAATTATTGACGATTGCCTGTATCACTATAGGCAGTATCAGAGCTCTCTGGTGCATAAAAACTATGATCCTGTAAAGATTTCTAGAGGGTTCAAAGCTCTTTTTCAGTATGGGAATAGGCGATTTGAAAAGTACAGTAATGTATATGATTGCCGCGAGCAGTGGAAAAAATATGTGATGTTCCTGGCAATTCCCAGGGCAGATATGATGTACAGGGATATGGACAAACTGCCGTATCTGTTTCCGTTCCCCGATGTGGAGAGAGGGAGCCGGGTGGTCATCTATGGCATGGGCTTATATGGCAAGAGGCTGTATGGTTTTATTGAAAGAACCGGATTCTGCCAGTTGGTTGCGGCAATCGACAGGGATTATGAGACATTTGAGGGATCCCAGTTCAAGGTCGATGCTCCGGAGAATATTTGCAAGTATGAGTTTGATCATGTTGTTGTGGCTTTGTCTTATGCCGGGCCAAGAAAAAGCGTTTATGAATTTCTGAAGGGAGTTGTTCCGGAGGAAAAGATAAGTCTGATGGATGAAAATGAGATAATGTCGGAAAAGACGCTTATGGCGTTGGGAAGTGGAGTGAATTATTGAAGGACCTGCCGGCCGGCTGGTGGAGTTATTGACTTGGTAAACACAAAAAAGAAGGCGTGCCCCCCGCATTGGCCAAACCGTACGGTAAAAAACATCACCTTCATGGTGTTGATACGATATAATTCTCGAGGTGTCAATACGGATTAGAAAGGGAATGCAATATGAAGATTGCAATCTACGGCGCCCAGGGGATTGCGCTGGGGACATATGAGGCTTTGACGGCGGTTTCGCCGGACGCTGATATAGTGTGTTTTGTGGTGACACAGTACGGGAACAATGCAAAAATGCTGGCAGGACTTCCGGTGCTTGAGCTTGATGCCTTTGCAGAGAAATATGCAGGCGAGATTGCTGATGGTGAGATTAAGGTGATCATAGCGACTCCCGAAGCTGTTATGGACGAGATTGAAACGGGACTTGCGGATAAAGGCATTGCTAACGTCGAGAGGATGACTTCTGCGAGATATTCTGCCCTTTGGAAGAAATATCAGGGGGAGAAAAGAGATTTTTTGCCAATATTCTCTTATTCTGAGCTTGCAGGTAATGAGCGCCCTGAAACCGTGCTTATATATATGGCGAGATTTCACAAGGATAAGCCACTTGAGAGGGCAATTGAGAAACAGGATTATTACCGTGAAATACAGGTGGGGGCAGCAGGCACCGAAGAGTGTATAAAGTCCATGTGGTCAGACAGGGAGATACTAAAAGACAACGCCGGGGATAATATTTCCGGAAAGAATTGTAATTACTCCGAGCTTACGGCGCTTTTCTGGGTGTGGAAGCACGTTCTGAGTGGAGCTGATAGAGGAAAGGACCGACGGGAGAGCTACTATGGTCTGTGTCACTATCGCAGGCAATTGGATATTTTGCCTGTTGAAATAGACGAGTTAAACAAGCGCAATATCGACGTGGTGCTGCCATTTCCAATGCCCTATGAGCCGGATATCAATGCACATCATGAGAGGTATTTAAGTGACTCTGACTGGAATGCGGTTTTGCAGGCGTTAAAAGAGCTTCAGCCTGAGTATTACAGGGGTGCTTCAGATGTCTTTTCCCAGAGATATCTGTACAACTACAACCTGATCCTGGCAAGAAGGGATGTTTTGGCGGATTACTGCGGATGGCTCTTTCCTGTTCTTTTAAGGGTTGAGGAACTAAGCGTACCAAAGGGCTCTGAGCGCAGCGACAGATATATTGGCTATATTGCGGAGAATCTGGAGACGTTGTACTTCATGGAGAACCGGGATAAGCTAAGGATTGCTCACACAGGCTGTCTATTTAGAAAATAATGCCAAATTCTATTAAACTTTTATAAACTCTAATATTTTTCAGCAAAATGACGATATACTATATGCACACGTAGTATGGTTTTTTTATAGTTACCGGAGGCAGGCTATGTCAGGAAGATGGACTCTTCGAAGCAAAAGACCATGGATGGTCATCAGCGCACTGGTTGTCTCAATTGTTCTCATCTGCTGTCCCCTCATGAGTTATGCGGTGGAGCCGGGTGAGGAACTGCTGATTTTGTTTGACAATGAAGGTGATGATGAGATCTGGGCTCAGATAGATAAGGATGAGCTGAGGTCTCTTGTTGATGTGGATGAGATAAAGGCGTCCATAGACAGGGATGCGCTCCTTGAGAAGATTGATAAGGACGAGGTGGCAGCCCAGATAGATACTGCGGAGCTCGAGGCTCAGATTGACGAGGATGCGCTTAAGGCTGCGGTAAAAGAGCTTAAGGAAGCCGGAGAGCTTAATGCTGTTATCCGGGAGCTTAGGGAGAAGTATCCAAAGGTTGAGAACCTGGCCGGGGCCGAGAGCGTTGAGAAGGCGGATGGAGCTGCAGGGGCAGATGGTCTTGCTGAAGACGTAGCTACTTCTGAAAATGATAAAAGTTCTGATGCTGATGAAGATCTTTTCCCAATAGATGAGCACCCGATAGATGTCACCAACGTGCAGTTCCCGATCATGAGTGAAAAGAGTCCCTTCGATTTTATAATCGATCCCATGCAGCTTATTTATCTGACAGATGCTGCAAAGTACGGCGGCGGAAGGGTCGAGGAAGGCGCGACCATTCTTTTCCGTAATACGAATGGTGAGTATCAGTTCTCAAGTAAGAGTGATTCCCTGAAGGTTGTAAATAAGAGTAATGTACCCGTTGTTCTGACTGTTAAGACGACGGTTTTAAATGATGGCGGCGTGAACTTTGCGGAGAGCATGTACACAATGGATAGTGAGGATCCTACGATCTTCATGGCTTTGTCGGATAAAGAGGGGATTAGTACAATACTCACATCTGCTGGCGAATCCACAGTGAGCATCGTTCTGAAGGCTGCACCTGATGACACCTATGAATACAAGCTTAACGAAGAGACCGGCAAATATGAGTACGTAATGAAGGAAGATGTGGACGAGAGCGAGTTTGATGTGTACGAATTCTTTATCACTGCTACATGCAATACAACGGAGCTGTGGCAGAATGTAACAGATAATCCCAAGGTATCCGTTTTCTGGCAGACAGAGCCGGTGCTCACCGACTGGGACAAGGTCAATGCCCAGATCGCGGCAAAAGAGGCCGCAGAGATCGAGCTGTATAGGAAGTATGTTATTGAGGGGATGAAGGAAGAGGTACTTCCTGAGTATATAGAGAAAAAACTCGATGAGATGGTTGATGAGGAAGTTACTCGCCTTGTTGATGAGAAGGTCGAGCAGCTGGCAAAAGAGAAATATGAGGAGCTGAAGGCACTGAAGGAGCGCGGAGAAAGCGCAGAGGGCGCTGGTGACGAAGGCTCCAAGCATGGGCCGGAGGTTATTATTGGCGCTGACGGCTCGGAGATTGTGATATTTGATTCTGAGTCTGGGGCTCTGGAAAACGGCAGAACCGGTAATAGTGAAAGTTCAGACGGATCCTTAGATGATGGAAGCACGGCAGGTGATGGTGCTGACGGAGGTGTTATCGGCACCGGAGAAGTTGTGATCATTCCTTCTTCCGGCAGCGACGAGAGCGAGAGCAGCTCCGGGCAGGGTGATTCAGGACAGAGCGGTTCCGGAGAGAGTACTTCAGGCGAAGGAGAAAAGACCGAATCCGGCGAAGGAAATGTGGAGATCATAGAGAGCGGCTCCGGCGGGTGAACTGCAGGCTGGTATGGTTTCCATTGAGCAGGTGAGAAGGCAGCATAACTGTACTTCCAGACTAATATGACAGAAGAATAATTTGTGTGAACTGGCTCCCGATGTAAAGCGATTAACTTTATATCGGGAGTTTTTGTGTGGTATCATAGATATATAGAGCACAGAACGGAGATCCCAATTTCATGCTTTCTTTTCCAGATGATTTCTTTAATGACGAGGTCAGGGAGGACTTCCTGGTCCCGGAAATGATGAAAAGATGCTGGGCGGCGCATTTGAAGATCCTTGATGAGCTTCAGGCGCTGTTTAATAAGTATGGCCTTTTATATTATGCGGATTTTGGAACGCTCCTTGGAGCTGTGAGGCATAAAGGCATCATTCCCTGGGACGATGACATAGACATTTCCATGCCAAGAGCTGATTTCATGAAGCTTCTTGAGCACGCTGAGGAGATTGGCGGCGGGCTTGTGATCCGAAGCGTCTACAACACCGAGACATTCGTGAATTTCCACGCTGTAGCAACCCATAAGACCGATATCTTAAAGTGGAACGATGAGCGCACCGCCCAGTACTACGGCTGTCCTTTTATCTGCTACATCGATATTTTTCCCATGGACTACATTCCCCGGGACCCGGAAAAGAAAAAGCTCATGCAGCAGCTGTATTCCTACGCCTACAAGATGGTCCACACCTGCGTGGAGATCGAGGAGGGATACTGCGGAGGAAAGCTGATAACATACCGGGAGCTGAAGGGAGGGCTTGCTGGTTATCTTGAAAATGTTTTATGCGACGAAAGTGCAGATGCTGGCATGAGTGAAGCTTCAAGGGGTGTAGCTGGCAGCAGTATAGACGAGTTCATCTCCCGGTTAAAAGAGCTGGAATCGTTCCTTAAGCGCTTCTATGGTAATGCCATTTCCATCGATCCGGAAAAGAGCCTTAGAAATCAGCTGTGCCTTGTAACCGAATACATTGCAACCTCCTGCCCTGAATCTGATGCAGACAGGGTGGATTACTGCCCGCATCTGGCATATCTTCGAAGCGACATCTCCCGTGATAAATCCTGGGTGAAAGAGACCATGGAAATGCCCTTTGAGGTTACAAAGATCGCGGTTCCCAAGATGTACCATGAGGTGCTTGTAAGCCGCTTTGGGCAGGGTTACATGACGCCTAAGCATCAACCGTCCACCCACGATTATCCCTATTACAGGACCCAGGCAGAGGTGCTTATCGGGGGAGATACCGGGGAGTTCTACAAGGAATACCCGCAGAAAAAAGAACTGCTGGATGTGCTGGATACTTTCCGGGAAGGGCACCAGGTGCTGGATGAACTACTGGGGAATGTTGCAGTGGAAGGCGTTAGTGCCTATGATGGAAAGAATCAAACGCATGCAAATGATGCTAACAGGCAGCAGGAAATAAATACAATCATAAATCTCCTTGCTGACCTCCAGGACGGCGCAGTGGGCCTTGGTGATGCCATAGACAACATCTGCGGAGAGGGCACTGATGCAGTCAGGGAACTGGAAAAATATTGCGAGGCAGTCTATGAGATTTATCAGAATGTAACCAAGCTGACGGGGCCTGATGGCACATTGCGCACGGAATCCCTCGCCCCCACCCTCAGAAATGCCAGGCGTTCCATCATTCGCCAAATCCACGAGGACATTCCCCCTGAATGGGAAAAGAAGCTCAAAAGGCCCGACGGCTCAATGAAGAAGGTCATTATCTACGGCGTATCCGCAGTGGATATCCTCACCAACGGCATAGTAGGCCTGTATAAGCTGGAGAGCTCTTTTGACATATTTGAGAGCAGCAGCGAGGATGTGTGTGTGATATTTGAGGTGCCATCAGGTCTGGGAAATTTCCTGGATAAATGCGGCCTTAGACTTTCCGAAGCATACAAGAAGGCCTTAACCTACTGCAAAAAGAAAGATAACTGCATCTTCGACACAGATGGAAAGCCAGAGCTGGCAGTTTCCCTGGCGGATGCATACTACGGCGACAAGTGCCCGATGATGGAAATCTGCAAAGACGCGGGAATGCCGGTGATGATCCAGAGTTACAACATACGATGATTGCGAGAGCCGGTGACGATCCAGAACTATCAGACACGATAATTACATAAGTGAAGGCAGGACCACAGCTGCAGACACTTGGCTGAACAACCACAGCACATTCGGAGCAATTATGAACATACTCCTTTACGACTTCTTAAATTCATACATCCAGTACGACCTGGTCTATTTCCTGGAAAAAGCAGGCCACAAGTGCAACAACGTGCTCTACAGGAAGGGCGTCGACAAGTACAACGATGAGGCTTTCACTGTCCACATGGAAAAAGACCTTTCAGAGGGCGATTACGAACTGGTCCTCACCACCAATTTCTGGCCGGTGGTGTCAAAGGTGTGCAAAAACCACGCCCTTAAGTACGTATCCTGGTTTTTTGACAGCCCGCCAAATCTCCCTACTGCGGAGTGCATGGACTATTCCTGCAACGAGATCTTTTTCTTTGCAAGGGCTGACTACGAGATATATAAGGCAATGGGCCTCACCAACGTCCACTACCTGCCCCTTGCGGTAAATACTGAGCGCCTGCAGAGCGTTAGGACCGACTACTGCAGATACGAGAGCGAGATCTCTTTTGTTGGAAAGCTCTATGAGTCCATGCTGCCGGATCTCTCTGCCCACATGGATGAGTACCAGAAGGGCTATCTTGACGGCGTGGTGAATGTGCAGATGCAGCTTTACGGCGCGTATATTGTGGAAGATGCCATAACAGAGGAGTTTGCGGAGAGCGTCCGCAGGCGCTACAGAAGCCTATCGGAGAAGGCGGTTCAGGTCACCAGAAAAGAGCTTGCCTGGGCTGTGGCTTCTTACGTTACCCACCTTGAGAGGATAACACTGCTCAGCGTCCTTTCCCAGCGGCATCAGTTCAAGCTCTACACCTTTGAGCTTACGGACAAGGAAAAAGAGCTTCTTCCGGCCATAGAGTTTATGGGCCCTGTAAATTACCTGGAAGAGATGCCCCAGGTGTTTAGGGCAAGCAAAGTCAATCTCTGCCCGATCCTTAAAGCCAACCGGTCGGGGATACCGCTCCGGGCGCTGGATATCATGGGCTGCGGAGGATTTCTTTTGTCCGGTTACCAGTCAGAACTCTTCGAGTACTTCATAGACGGGCAGGAGTGCGTCATGTACTCATCTCTTGAGGACGCAGTGGCCAAGGCGGAGTTCTACCTGACCCGCGATGACCTCAGAAAGTCCATAGCTGCAGCCGGCGCAGCAAGGATACAGGAAGCCTTCAGGTACGAGGACCGGATTGACGCGCTGCTTAATACTTGTTAAACTCTATGAGTTGACTTTAAACATGGTTTTATTAAGGAAAGAGGTAGTATTTTGAAAATTGCAGTAACTTACCAGGACGGGCAGGTGTTCCAGCACTTTGGACACACTGAGCAGTTCAAGGTTTATGAGGTTGAGGATGGCAAGGTTGTATCTTCAGAAGTAATAGGTTCAAACGGTGCAGGGCACGGCGCTCTGGCAACGCTTCTTGCCGGAGAGGAGATCGATGCGCTGATCTGCGGAGGACTTGGCGGTGGCGCAATGGCAGCACTTACCGAGAACGGAATTGAGGTTGTTGCAGGAGCCAGCGGAGATACAGATGCGGTAGTAGAGGCTTACCTTAAGGGCGAACTTGAGAGCACAGGGGTTAACTGTGACCACCACGATCACGAGCACGGCGAAGGACACAGCTGCGGCGATCATGAGGACGGCCACTGCGGACATCATGACCACAGTGAGGAAGGTGGCTGCGGCGGATGTCACAGCGAGTCAGAGGCTTCCGGGTCAGGCTGCGGCGGATGCGGCGACGATGAGGAGGCATGCGGTGGCTGCGGAGATTCAGAGGGCGGCTGCGGCGGATGCAGTGGATGCCACAGCATGGAGCCTATCATGGAGGGCAAGAACGCAGGCAGGAAGGTTTCTGTCCACTACAAGGGAACCTTCAATGATGGCACACAGTTCGATGCTTCCTATGACAGAGGCGAGCCGATCACCTACGTTTGCGGAACAGGCATGATGATCCCTGGCTTTGACATGGCTGTTGTAAATATGGAAAAGGGTGAGATTGTAGACATTCACCTGACTCCGGACCAGGCTTATGGTGAGTACAATGAGGACTACGTGGTAGTTGTGGACGCAGATGAGTTCCCGGCTGAAGAGGTTGAGAAGCTCTCTGTTGGCGACAGGGTGTTCCTTCAGGACGGATACGGCAGAGCTTTCCCTGTAACAGTAAAAGAGCTTAAAGAGGACAAGATCACTTTCGATGGCAACCATGAGATGGCAGGCAAGGATCTGAATTTCAAGATCGAGCTTGTGGATATTCTTGACTGACAAGAGCTATTGATGTCCGGTCAGAATGCTTCTTGATTTATCAGAGCAACTGACAATGATGAGATAATAAAAGATCCCGGATGATATCAGATTACTGTATCATCCGGGATTGTTTTTGCATGTTTATTTGTATTGCGCTATTTTATGCATCTTTTTTGCATCAGACAGCATCATGAAACATTCGAAGCTCTTTTTCTTCCTGCTTCTGCTTCTTGACGCCAAGGATATATTTAAGAAGTCCTGAGGACATGTCCTGAAGGACGCAGCCCACAGCGTCGAATTCATCCACCTTGAACTTGCGGACAACCTGGCATTTAACCGTGATATGGGTGTATCCATCTTCCCTGACCATATCAAGGTTTATCTTGTCGCCTATGTTGAACTTGTTGTTGCCTCTTCCGACGATCATTGAAATTCCCCGCATTGACAGGTCATTTACCAGGACCTTGCAGGATCTGGATGCACCAACCTGGGCAGTGGCTATACGCTGAATCTTGTATCTCTCTGCCTTGCGGGCATTGGGCTTTCTTATGGTTTCACTGCCCTGGGCCACATGGAAAAGAGATCCTGTAAAGTCGATGGGGCTAAGTCCTTCCAAAAAGAAATTTCGCAGCTTTCCTTCTGAATCGGTATAGAACATCCTGGCATCAGAACAGTACTTGATCATCTTGCCGCCACATACAACCGGAGTGATGAGAACTCCCTGACTGTACTGGGTGAGCACAGTGGATTCTACGGTGTAGGAATTGCCGTTGTAGTTCAGTTCAATATTCACTTTTGTTCCGGGTGCAATATTTTCTACATTCATAGCTTCCAATATACAGATGCATAATTATAAATTCAATATACAACTATGCGAAAAAACATAGATGCAGCAAGATAATTTCATTTGTTTTCTGTACTCATTAAAATATTATTACGAAGCACCAGTTTTTCTGCGTCTTTTCCGGGCTGCAGAGAAACTATGGATATCTGAAAAATAACTCTTTACATTGCTATACTGCTATGATATAATTTCCTTCGTCGGCGCGACAGAGCATGTTCGGGAGCCCTAAGGGCGCCGTTTAAATATAAAGGGGAATCATACAATGGCTAGTATCACGGTCTCCAAAACCGTTCATGCGGGTTCGAATCCTGCTTCCCCTGCTAAATGAAAAAAGACTGGAATTCAGATATTCTCTGTGGTTTCAGTCTTTTTTGTTGTTATAAATCTTTTGTTGTAAAGGTCTGTTTTGGTTCAAAAAAGTACGTTTTGGAGCAATAAATTTAGGGTGATTTTAGGGTGGTAAATCGCTTGTCAATCGTATTAAAAAAGATTATTTGAACTTGTATTTGCTTCTATAATGCATAATATTTTTCTTGTAGGAGGGTTTGAGCGTAAGTAGCCAATCCTCAGTTTCTACCAATGCACTGATAATAGATGTTATTCTGACGGTATACTTGAGTGCATAGCGGCTTTCCGCTTCCCATCTGGTATACTCATTTGCATTTTTGACAATCTTCCGTGGAACAGAAATACCATACTTCACACAGTGATCTTTGATAAGCCTGTCCAAGTCATGGATATATAATTCCTTTACTCCATTTGTTTGCTTGTTATAGATGCAATATTTCAGCATTTTCTCGATTGCCTGTTGAACATGATATGAAGCAAGATTCTTCATGCCTTTAAGTCCATTATTACTCTGGTAATTACATATTGCCTGTCGAGCCAACACTAAATCGGACAATGATTTTGTAAGATATTCTTCAAACATTCTTAAAAATAATCTTCCCTTTCGTTAGTATATCTCTGGCTACAAACTCTTTGCTTTTATCAAGAGCTGCCTGAGAATTAA
>JAEEGL016807889.1_pt1 | contig 40304 bp, 34 predicted proteins | sample 9134231 | NCBI WGS metagenome assembly JAEEGL01 (sample SAMN16246548, study PRJNA631951) | gut metagenome | biome: gut microbiome; feature: rumen; material: fiber-attached | host: Bos | place: Iran: Karaj | collected 2018-10
GCAAACAACACATGCCGCTTGATGTCAGAACATATGAGTGCGCCTGCTGCGGCTGTGTTATAGACAGAGACCTGAACGCTGCGATCAATATCCTAAATGAGGGATTAAGGATTATTTCATAACATAATAATACGGTAGGGCGTGGACCGCCCGAACCTAAAGCTTGTGGAGACAATGACCACTGCGGTGTGAGATATGTCGTGCACTGTAAGCCATGTCTGTGAAGCAAGAGGCTCCATACTTCTAAGCGAAGCGAAAGTCGGAGTAGTTCACAGCAAATACGGACAGAAGGATGCATGAGCATCACTGAATACCGCAGACGGCCGGAAACGGCCGTCTGTTATTTATTGGATCTTCGGCCTTCGGTAAATAAATGCCGACAATTAAATAGGACACCCGCTCCGAACCTTTCGGTCCTGACAGGTGTCCCGGTTATGCTGTTATCATCCTCGTGATGCCTTTTCCGCGTCGATGGCCAGCACCAGCATCAGTACATTCAGGGCATCCTTCTCGTCATCTATATCGAGTATGTAGGTGTCCCCCAGCTTGAAAGGCTCCTTTGTGACCGTTGCGATATGCTTGTCGAATATGTCCGTGATCTCATAGTACCATTCAAACATGTCGCCGAATACGGTCCATCCGTTGAAGTCTATATTGTACTTCTGCTCGAACAGGGTAAACTCCTTGGATATGCATCCCAGGTATTCATCCTCTGAATATATCTCGAACTTGGGCAGAAGAGTGAACACTCTCTCCTTCACGCTACCCACCTCGTAACCCAGTCGGTCATATATCCTGAGCATGTGTCCCCATGCAAGCTCTCCCCTCACTTCATATCTGACATTTTCCTTCTCGTCATATATTTCATAGTGATCGAGCCAGGAGAAGACCTTCTGCTTGAAAAGAAGTTTCATCTGCGCACCTCCGATAATACGGTTCCAGCAAATGATATCACACTTACGGTCAGTCTTCCAGCATCTTCCTGAAGAAGTCCTGCCTGCCGATGATGTAAGCGACGACACCGGTAATTATCATCTCCGGGATCAGATACGACGCGTTATACATGAAGCTGTAGAGCAGGAACAGCGGAGTTCCGTTGCCCAGCGACTCAAATATCCTGTTGCCGAGGGTGAAGCCGTCCTGGGTGAAGAACCATTCCGCATAGCTCGAATAGAGCAGGTATCCTGAAGTGAAGTGGGCGATGAGCCTTAAGAAGATTGCAAATACGCATCCTGCCGAGAGCTCCTTGGCAGGGTCGCCGAACCTGTCCCTGAATATCCCTCCGAATGCCAGCACCACAAAGGCAATGACATAGTCTATGAGGATGACCCGGAAAGTGGTCCCCAGATCCATTCCGGCAATGCCCCTCAGATCGGAGAGCAGCTGTATCGCGCTGAAAGCTCCGGATGCCATGAAGCCCCACTTGAGACCATAAAGATATGAGACCATGACGATAGGCAGCATGCTGCAAAAGGTAATGGATCCGCCGTTGGGCCAGATGCCGTTGAATTTCGGGAATACCGATAGGACGCTTCCGATCGCCACCAGCATGGCGGAGGTCACCAGTATCCTTGTCTGTGTGTTTTTCATTGTTTGCCTCCAAAACTTTTTTTCCGAGCATAAAAGCATAAAGCTCCACATACGGCGGAGCGAAATGAGCTGTTTCTCGCATGGTTTCCTGTAAAAAAAGTGCTTTGTGTCACGACACAAAACACAGGAAACCATGTCTATTAAAAACTCCCTCCGTCGGCATTATCCGAATCAGGTAAAGGGTTTAAGTCTGTTGACTAATCTCAGCAAAAGCTCCCCTGTTTTTATGTTCGCCTTATGATAGCACCGAAGCGGGACAAAGTCAAGGAAACATGCTCTTCGGCCGCCTTGTGTGAGGGTTTCACCAATGTATTGCATTCAATAGGAAAATGATTTACAATATGTTGAATATTTCCGAAAGAGGCAAGAAAATGAGCATTTTGGACAATGTCAGAAAGATACACTTTGTAGGTATAGGCGGAAGCGGCATGTACCCTATCGTACAGATACTCGCAAGCCGCGGATATGTCATCTCGGGAAGCGACGTTCTCGAAGGCGACATCATAAATTACGAGAGGAACATGGGCATAAAGGTCAATATCCCTCATGAGGCAAGTGCAGTTGAAGGAGCGGACCTCGTGGTGTACACGGCCGCCATATTCAAGGACAACGTTGAGCTCGCCAGGGCAAGGGAGCTTGGCATCCCTACCATCGAGAGGAGCATAATGCTCGGCGAGGTCTCAAGGATGTTCCCTGAGGCCATCTGCGTATCGGGAACTCACGGAAAGACGACCACCACCTCCCTCATCACTCAGATCATGGTCATGGCCGGAAAGGATCCCGCCTGTGTCATCGGAGGAAAGCTTCCTCTGATCAACGGCTACGGAAAGGACGGAAAGGGCGATAATGTCGTCATCGAGGCATGCGAATTCAGCTACACCTTCCTCGAACTCACTCCTTATCTGGCAGTCATACTGAACATAGATAACGACCACCTTGAATTCTTCAAGACCTTTGAGCATCTTCAGGAGTCCTTCAAGAAATTCGCTTCCCTGGCTACCGGCGGTATCCTCATAAACGGAGACGACAGCAAGACCACTGACGTCATCCATGACATGCAGGTGCCGATCACCACTTTCGGCATAGACAAGCCTGCTGACTACCGCGCAGTCGGCATCCGCAAGGATCACCGGAGCTTCTATATCTTCGACGTGGAATACAAGGGTGAAAAGATCTCAGAGATCAAGCTGTCCATTCCGGGAAGGCACAACATATATAACGCGCTGGCGGCTTTTGCGGCTTGCCACATCTGCGGAGTTGACGTTCCTGACATAGAGAACGGCATAAATGCCTTCAAGGGAGCCGGAAGAAGATTTGAGATCTACGGAGTGGTAAACGGGATCACCATTGCCGATGACTATGCTCATCACCCTGCCGAGATCGCATCGACGCTGAAAGCAGCAATGGACATGGGCTTCAGAAAGGTATGGGCCGTACATCAGCCGTTCACCTACTCCAGGACCAAGATGCTGCTCAATGATTTCGCAGAAGCACTGCAGATCGCCGATGAGGTCGTACTCACGGAGATCATGGGAAGCCGTGAAGTCAACACACTGGGGATCTACACCAAGGATCTTGCTCGGCTGATCCCGGGCAGCGTTTGGTTCAATACCTTCCAGGAGATCGTGGACTATATCAAAGAGCATGCACAGCCGGGCGACCTTGTCATCACTCTCGGTTGCGGAGATATCTACAAAGCTTCCAAGATGATGGTAAAACAGCTTGGAGAATAGTCTTTATTACACAAAGAGAAAATAAGTATTAACTGCCTGACAGACGTCTTAAGATGTCTGTCGGGCATTTTTCTTGAAGTGAATAGTCAAATATTGTAGAATTGAAACAGCAATAAAAAACGAAAGGAATCCTTCCAATGAAAAAAGAACACAGGATTTATCTTGCAGGACCTCTCTGCTTCTATCCGACAGGTCACAGCCTTTGGAATTCAAACAGACAGGAAGCAGAATACTACGGCTTCACCATCACCATGCCAAACGACAATCAGTTGGTCCGGGATGGCGAGACAGTATCCAAGGTCGAAATGGCCTCAAGGATATTCAAGAACTGCGTTTGGGGCATAGAAGGCGTGGACGGAATCATCGTCAATCTCGAGACCTACAGAGGTTCGGAGCCTGACGGAGGCTCGCTCTACGAGCTTGGAATGGCCTACGGAGTCGGGGCAAGATGCTACGGCTTCACTAGAGACAAGCGCACAGTCGGCGTCAAGTACCAGGCGGCCAAATACAATGATGACGTAAAGACAGCTAAAGACATCTTCGGAAACAACCTCGGCCACCCTGAGCTTCCTTTTGCAGTCAATATCATCGGTTCAACAAAGATCATAGAAGGTTCCTTCTCAGATGCCTTACAGATGTACAGGATCGATCTTGAAGAGGAAAGCAAGAAAAAGGCCATGAGAGGCTATACTGAGACAAGGGCTCCTCTTACCGTTACACTGGAGAAGAAGGACAGACCTGTTGTTTATGTCTCAACGTCTGACAGAGACAACCTGGATGCAAAGGAAAAGTATGAAGAGCTGAGAAAAATCCTGGACAAATACGGTTTCGATGCCATATTCCCTACAGACGATGCTCCGGGAGTTGAGAATATCGAGACGGATGATATTTATGAGAAAGCATATAACATCTTTGACAGATATACTCAGCACGTGAGGAATTGCGACATTATTCTGCTTGATCTCAACGACTACCGCGGTGGTTTTGAGCCCAACAGCGATGTTTCCTTTGAGGCCGGCTACTCCTACGAGCTTGGCAAGAAGCAGTTTGGTTTCATGGACGACATCGGACCTATGGTGGACAGGATACCGAACATCCGCACGGAAACTGACACCCGAGACTTCAACGGCATGAACGTTGAGGATTTTGAGGCTCCTCTCAACCTTATGTTCGGTTCAAGTGTCAAACTCCTTGACGGTGATTTCGAGGATATAGTTAGGAAGATGGCAGAAGAACTCAAATAAAAGGAAAACCAGCCATAAGAAAAAGGACCGTACCGGAAGGTATGGTCCTTTATTGTTATCATTATTTTAATTACGTCACCTGTCCTTCAGGTAGACACTCATTGTAACACCCGGATCTAAAATATATGCCGAATGGTCCAGTTTTCTGAAGCGTGAAGAGATGTATACGTCTCCCATCGAGCCCGAGATATTGGTCACCTGCAAAAAATACAGTCCGGGGAGCATCCATCTCGGCAAGAGTATCATCATGAATGTGAATGTGACAAACCAGATTGTGAGCGGTCCGAGCGAAACTCTGAGGTAGCTGTGCTTGTCGAAGTAGTCCTCCTGGCTGGAAGCGTACGCATAAAGGCCGGTAAAACCGTACTTGACATGCTCTGCTCCGAAATGCTTCATAAGGATCCCATGAGTCAGTTCATGCAGCACCAGATATATAAGCGGACCTATTACGGCAAGTCCAAGGTTAACGAACATCACTGTCGGAGAAAGGCTGTCAAAAAACTCGTCGATATCGATTACTACCAACCCAAGCGGGAAAAGAACTATCATGGCAAGCACAGCCAGTCCGTTGACCAGCAGAGCGGTCTTCCTGTCTTTCTGAAGGTCTATAGTTTCTTTTAGGACGTAACCATCCGGAAGGACGGTTACTGTATGTTTTTCCGTATTCATATATATCAGTCTTCCGTCTTGACAAACTCCTTCATTTTACCGGTATTTGCAAGCATGAGCTTGATCCTGTTCTCCTGATTGATCCTGGTTGCCGAAGGATCGTAATCTATGGCAACGATGTTGCTTTCAGGGTAGTCATCCTTGATCCGGCGGATCATTCCCTTTCCGACTATATGATTCGGAAGGCATCCGAACGGCTGAGTGCACACTATGTTGTTCACTCCGTCATTTATCAATTCAAGCATTTCGCCTGTCAGCAGCCATCCCTCACCCATCTTGTTGCCGGCTCCCCGGTAATCCATCGCTAGATGCTCCAGGTGCCGGAAGGTGCCCGGAGCGCGGAACATCGGGTACTTGTTTATGGTGTCGATCATGTCCTGCTGGTATCTTTCGATATATCCCTTGAGGATGTGACAGGCGATCTTCTTTATTGTGCTGCCACCGTAAAGATTAACGTCGACTTCCCTGTTATAGACCTTGAATATTATAAAGTCCATGAGTCCCGGAACTACCGGTTCACATCCCTCCGCAAGGAGGAACTCCTCGAGATTATTGTTGCCGAGCGGAGAGTATTTGACGTATATCTCCCCGACCACTCCGACTTTTGTCTTGTTCTTTTCCCCTACCGGGATCTTGGCAAAATCCGCACAGATGAGGTCCATGTTCTCGTTGACCTTTTTTCTGCCGACCTTGACGCCCTCGCTGAATTCCTTTACGAGCCTGTCCATCCAGTAGCTGACCATCCTGTCGGTCTCGCCTGCATTCAGCTCGTAGGGCCTGGTCTGGTTTGCGAGGAGCACTATAAGGTCTCCGTACACCATGGCATAGGCCATCTTGATGCCGAGGTCGAAAGACAGTTTGAATCCCGGATTCTTTTCCAGTCCTGAAAGGTTCAGCGATATAACCGGGATCTGCTCAAGCCCGGCCTTCTTCAGTGCCTTTCTCAGAAGATGGATATAGTTCGACGCCCTGCATCCGCCGCCGGTCTGAGTGATCAGCAGAGCGACTTTGTTGACGTCATATTTGCCGCTGTTCACTGCGTTTATGAGCTGTCCTATGACCAGAAGCGCAGGATAGCAGGTGTCGTTGTGGACATATTTCAGACCGGTATCGACTATCTCTCTCGGATCGCCTCCAAGAGTCTCGCACCTGAAGCCTTTTGTCTCGAGTATCTGGCGCATGATGGTGAAGTGCACCGGAAGCATCTGCGGAATGAGGATCGTGTATTCCTTCTTCATCTCCTCGGTAAAGAGGAGCCTGCCGGTCTCATCATAGATAAGCTGTGCCATTATGCTTCCTCTCTTTCCTTAGCTTCCATAGCGGCGATAAGGCTCCTGATCCTGATCCTCACCGCACCCAGATTTGAAATGTCATCTATCTTGAGCTGTGTATACAGCTTTCCGCCGCCTTCAAGTATCTCTCTCATCTCATCAGTCGTGATGGCATCCGTTCCGCAGCCGAAGCTGACCAGCTGCACCAGCTGCATGTCAGGCTGTGTGCACACATACCTTGCAGCCTCATACATCCTGCTCTGATAGGTCCACTGGTTCAATACGTGTCGAGGCCGCTTTGACATCCTGTCAGAGATGCCGTCTTCAGTGATCACGACCAGGTCATAGCCCCGTATCAGCTCATCGATGCCGTGATTGATCTCAGGGTCGACGTGGTAAGGTCTTCCAGCCATGACTATTATGTGCTTTCCGTTTTCTCTTGCGTAGGCGATGTATTCCTCCGTCTTGTCCTTGATCTCCTGCTTGAAGGCATGGTAGGCATCGTAGGCCCGCCTTACTGCCTTTACTGTCTCCCTCTTCGGAATGGAGAATATCTCATACATCTTCTCCGAGAACTTCTTCTCAAAGTCCTTCGGCTTTGCCAGACCTACGTAGAAGTCCATGAAATTGACATTCTTCAGTGAAGGCATGTTCGCTGCAAGCAGTTCAGGATAATAGGCAACGACAGGACAGTTATAGTGGTTGTCTCCCTTGCCCTCGTCGAAGTTATATGACATACATGGATAGAAGATGTTCTCGATCCCCTCGTCCACCAGCTTCTGCACAAGACCGTGCATCAGCTTCGCAGGGTAGCATACCGTATCGGAAGGTATGGTCCTCTGGCCGAGCTGGTACATCTTTCTGGAGCCCACGCCGCTTGTGACGACTTCAAAATTGAGGTTTGTGAACAATGTGAACCAGAACGGCATGTTCTCATACATGTTGAGTCCCAGAGGAAGTCCCATCTTTCCTCTTGAACCGTCTCCGCTTCCCTTTCCCTCCATCTCAAGGATCCTGTTAAGCTTGTAGGCGTACATGTTCGGAGTCTTGCTCTTCTCCTTGCCCAGAGGCCTCGAGCATCTGTTTCCGGAGATGAACCTTCTTCCTCCGTCAAAGGTATTGACTGTCAGTGCGCAGTGGTTGGTGCACAGATTGCAGGTGACAGGCCTTGCGGTATGAGTGAAGGTCTTCAGCTGCTCGCTTGTGAGTATCGTCGTCTGTTCAAGCTTTGAATCCTGTGCGTAGAGAGCAGCGCCGTAGGCGCCCATCAGTCCCGCGATGGTCGGCCTTATAACTTCTCTTCCGATCTCCTGCTCAAAGGAGCGCAGCACTGCGTCGTTCAGGAAAGTGCCTCCCTGGACGACTATATGTTTTCCGAGGTCATCGGCGGAAGCCGCCCTTATGACCTTGTATATCGCATTCTTCACCACCGAGATCGACAGTCCTGCAGAAATGTCCTCTACTGAAGCTCCGTCCTTCTGGGCCTGCTTGACGGAGGAGTTCATAAACACGGTGCATCTGCTTCCCAGGTTTACAGGTGTCTTGTCAAAAATGCCGAGCTTTGCAAAGGTGGCTATGTCATAGCCGAGAGCCTTTGCGAAGGTCTCGATGAATGAGCCGCAGCCCGATGAGCAGGCCTCGTTGAGCATTATGCTGTCGACTGCTCCTCCCCTGATCTTGAAGCACTTCATGTCCTGTCCGCCGATATCTATGATGAAGTCGACATCAGGCTGGAAGTACTTGGCGGCTCTCAGATGGGCTACCGTCTCAACTATGCCGAAATCTACGCCGAAGGCGTTCTTTATCAGATCCTCACCGTAGCCCGTGACGCCGCCGGCGCAGATCTTTATCCTGTCGCCGCACAGCCGGTATATCTTCTCCAGCTGCTCCTTTACCACCCGCACGGGATTTCCGAGATTTGACGAGTAGTAGCTGTACAGGATCCCTCCGTTCTCGGCCATAAGGACGACCTTTGTCGTTGTCGAGCCGGCGTCTATGCCGAGATATGCCTTGCCTTCATATGTCTCAAGGTCTGCCAGGTCGGGACTTGCCTTCCGGTGTCTCTCGGAGAACTCCCTGTATTCCTCCTCATTGTTGAACAGCGGGGGCATTGGGTTGGTGATCGAAGATGCCGTCACCGCGTTCTCCAGCCTGGAAATGATCTCATCATATTCCATCATGTCATAGGTGTCGGAGCAGATGGCCGCGCCGAGAGCCGCGTACACCTGGCTGTTTTCAGGGAATATGCCATGCTCTTCATCCAGCTTGAGCGTCTCGATGAACCTTTCTCTCAGGCCCTTCAAAAAGTGGAGAGGACCTCCCAGGAACACTATCTTTCCGTCCAGGTCTCTTCCCTGCGTTAGCCCGGCGATGGTCTGGTCGACCACAGCCTGGAATATGGAGGCTGCGATGTCCTCCTTCCTTCCGCCCTGATTGAGGATAGGCTGAATGTCGCTCTTTGCGAACACGCCGCATCTTGATGCAATTGGATATATCTTTTCATGCCGGAGGCTCAGTCGGTCCAGCTCATTGACGTCCACATTGAGGAGCGTTGCCATCTGGTCGATGAATGCTCCGGTGCCGCCGGCACAGGAACCGTTCATCCTCTCTTCAAGACTGCCCCTGAAGAATATGATCTTCGCATCCTCTCCGCCCAGCTCTATGACTGCGTCCGTTCCCGGAATGAACCTGTTTACGGCTGCCCGGGTGGCATACACCTCCTGCACGAACGGTATGTTCCGTGCCTTGGCCACTCCGAGACCGGCAGAACCCGTGATGGCAACATGGAGCTGCTTTCCCTTTATGAACTCCTCGGCTGCCCTCAGCTGTTCGACCGCCTTCTCCCTTACCTTGGCGAAATGTCTTTCATAGCTGGAAAAGAGCTCTTTGTCTTCTTCGTTCAGAACGACGACCTTTACGGTCGTGCTCCCTATGTCAATTCCTACTCTTAAGCTCATCTGCGTTCCTCAAAAATCAATCATTCTCTTCGATAATAAATTATTATACCACTAATATCCTTAAATTGTTCTTATTAATTCTCGTTCCTGCCTGTTTTGCGCCGGGAAGTGACTATGTTACAGTTCAGCAACGAGCGGTTTTCGCTCATTCAAATGTATTCGTTTTGTTTTCTATTAAATAAGGATATTGTATAATTGAAGCAGAAAACAAGCGAGGTCACCAGATGTTACAGTATTTGATCGGCAGCGCCGGCACCGGAAAGAGCACAGAAATAGCTCACAGGATCGGCGAGCTTGCCGGAAGCGGAAAGAAGTGCATACTAATGGTCCCGGAGCAGTTCTCCAAGACTGCCGAGACCCTCATGGTCACTTCCCTGGAGGGGAAGCGACTTGAGTTTGCGCAGCTTTACACCTTTGAGCAGCTCATAAGGAAGGCCGGGGAAAAATGCATGGAGCTCAACGGCATGCTCCTGGATGACGCCCGGAAGACCGTCATGGCTCACAGGGCACTCCAGCAGGTCAAGGGCAACCTGGACATATACAGAAAACAGTCCGAAAACTTCGGCTTCAGCTCAAGTCTCGTTTCCGTGTTCGATAACCTCCACAGAAGCGGACTTGACCACGAGACACTCGCCCGGGTCCTGAACGAGGACGGACGGAACCACAGAAAGCTGGAGGAAATAAGCAGTATATATACTGAATACTCAGTAAATGTCTCATCAAAATTCACGGACAGAGAGACCCAGCTCGAGCTGCTGGCGCAGAATCTCCCGCAGGAGCTGTTCCTTGGTGCCAGCGTGTTCATAGACGGCTTTGAGAGCTTCTCGCACGGTCAGCTAAGCGTTATCGAGGCGATCCTTGAAACAGCAGATTCCGTGACCATCGCAATGACCTGTGATGAAGTCTGGGACAGGACCATGGGCACCGGCCCCTTCTCTTATGTACAGTCGACCATCCGCCAGATAGACCGGATGGCAAAGCGAGCGGGCGTACACCGGGAGCCTGCCCAGGTACTCAGCAATCCTTACAGATTCAGGAACGACGACCTTTTCAACGTTGACAGATATCTCAGGGGCGCTCAGGAAGAAAGAGAGCAGCCTGAGCATGTATACATAACGAAGTTCAACACCCGGTATGACGAGGTGTCGTTTGCAGCCGCGAGGATCCTTTCGCTCATACGAGAGAACAAGCTCTCATACAAGGATATTGCGGTCATCTGCCCTCAGCTTGACAAATACGAGAACCAGATCCAGGAGAGCTTTACCCTTGCGGGGATCCCATACTTCATCGACATGAACAGGATCATATCCTCAGCGCGGCCGGTCATGCTCTTCAAGAGCATCTTCGCTATAATGCACTCCGGCCTGGGCAGTGAGGACCTCATGTCATTGTTGATGACAGGCCTTACCGACCTGAGCGATGATGACATAAACCTGCTGGACAACTATCTGTTCCTCTGGCAGGACCTGGACTTTGATTTTTCAGAGCCGTTTACCCTCTCGCCTTCCGGTCTGAACAAGGACAAGAGCAGCGAGGACGAGGCTGTCCTTGAGAAGATCAACTCCGTCAGGGAAAGGATATATGCGGCTTTCGACGGAAAATTCGCAATCCGGGGGGCCAGGCCTGCGCGGGAGATGATCGAAGAGGCGTACTGGATAGCCGTGAGCCTGGGATGCACCGACAGGATCCGGGAACTGGCAGACTCGATGCCGGGCGAAGAGGAGAGGAATCTCCTTCTCAGGCAGTGGGAAGCCGCCATGGACTGCCTTGACAGTCTCTATGAGATACTTCTTCCTGACAGCGTAAAGCGGTCGGACATTGAGGACCTTTTCACGATAATGACCAACAACCGGACCATCGGATTTGCTCCCGAGACCCGGGACTGCGTGATTGTGACCGAGCCCAAGAGGATGAAGCTGGATGCCGTAGAGGCGGTCTTCATTCTCGGAGCGGATTCGGAGAGCTTCCCTGTCGCAGTCAGCGAGGACTCCCTTATCTCAGTAACTGACAGGGAATTCCTGAAGTCAAAGAACTATCCGCTGAGGAACGATTTCGAGAATCTCTTCAGCTTTGAAAACTTCTACTTTTACAAGACCCTGACTACTGCCAGGGAGTGGCTGTATATATCCGTCGCCGACAGGAACCTCGACGCCAAGCAGAACTTCTCGATCCAAATAGAAGCGATGAAGGAAAAGCTCCATATACGGGAGGCTTCGCTCAAGCTGGAAGAATACCGGGTCACCAGGCCGTTCTTCCTGGACTATGTCAGCCAGCTGGCAGGCGGCCGGAACAGAGAGACCATGGCGCGGCTTCTTGAAAAGGCCGCAATAAAGGTACCCGCCATACCTCACAGGAGCTTTGACATATCGGACAGCGGATATCTGTCGGCCCTGCTCGGCAGGAGCCTGAGGATATCTCCTTCACGCGCCCAGGATTTCTACAAGTGCAGATTCATGTATTTCATGAAGAGCATCCTCAGAATAGACCCCGTTGAAAAGGCCCGGTTCGACCCGAGAGTTGCGGGAACATACCTGCACTATGTTGCGCAGAAGCTTCTGGAAGAGCATGGGGACGGCTTCAGGAGCATGACCTTTGAGGAGATCGAAACCGACGTCAGGAGGCTGATGGATGAGTTCATCAACGAGACCTATCCTCCTGAGATCAGAGACAATGTCCGCTTCACCTCCCAGTTCGAGAACATGACTAAAAACGCAGTCAACTTCATGAAGTATGTGTGGAATGAGCAGCAGACCAGCCTGTTCAGGCCGATCGCCTTCGAGGAAAAGATAGAAGAAGGTTCGAGAGTAAGCCCTCTTACCATACATACGCCGTTAGGACACATGGCAAAGGTCATAGGAGTTGCGGACAGAGTGGACATCTATCACGGCTCTGACAGGGACTGGATAAGGGTAGTCGACTACAAGACCGGGACTCAGAAATTTGACCTCGACGAGGTATATAACGGGCTGTCAAGCCAGATGCTTCTGTACATGGATGCGCTGGTCCGGGCCGGTTTCGGCGGCACAGAGGCCGGGGTGAGCCCTGCCGCAGTAATGTATCAGCCTTCAGACATACGAGGCAAGTTCGACAAGTCTGATGAAAGCCACTACACCGCGATCGGAATGGCTGTAAATGAAAAGGAGATAGCGACCGCCTTCAACAGCGACTCCGGCAACAGCTACGGAGTGATCTATCTCAAGGACGGCAAGGTCACTCGGGGCAAGGACAGCAAGGTCGTCTCGCGGGAAGTATTTGGCCGAGTGCTGGAATACGTCAAGGAAAGCATCGCCAACATGGCCGACTGCATCTACAGCGGAGACTATGTTCCGGAAGCACTTGAGCTGGGAAATGACAACACTCCTTGTTCCTATTGCCCGTACGGAGCGATGTGCCATCACTCACGGCTGACAAGAAAGATGCTGAAGAATGATTTTTTGCCAAAGAAAAAATAATGCCCGCAGGAGAGGTTAAAATGCCCGAATGGACCAATGAACAGAAAAGAGCGCTTGAATCAGGCGGCAAGCTCACCGTCGTATCCGCTGCAGCCGGCAGCGGAAAGACCACTGTGCTCGTTACAAAAGCGGTCAATATAATACTTGATGAAAACAACAGGACAGATGCCGACAGGCTCCTCATCGTTACATTCTCCAACGCTTCCGCGGCAGAGTTCAAGGACAGGATAGAAAAAAGACTCAATGAGCGGATGAGGAACGACCCGTCCAACGCGTACATTCGAGCGCAGAAGATGAGGTTTCAGAAACGGGATGTTTCCACTATTCATTCCTTCTGCATAAAGCTCGTCAGAGAAAACTTCCAGGATCTTGACCTGACTCCGGATTTCATGATAGCAGACGAAGCCCAGGCCGACGCACTTCATGAGAGAGCAATCTCCGAGGCAATGGACCGAGGCTATGACAGCAAGGATTTCAATGACCTGGTGTCCTTCTACGGCCGAAGCAGCGACGACAGGCCTGTCAGGGATTTCCTGAGGAAGATGGACACATACTTCTCCGCCCTTCCGGATCCCGAGGGACGGATAGTTTCCATGCTCAACGATTATGCCGACCCCAAGGGGTTAAAGAATTCCCGCTCCTTCAATTGGCTTTTGGATTATACGAAGGACGTGCTGGATTACATGCAGTCGCTGTGCTCAAGGATGGATGAGATATATTCTCTGGGCGCGTTCACGGGATATGACCGGGGGCTCACCGCCATACGTTCCGCTGTATCAGGTCTCACCGCCTCAATATATGTATCAGACTTCCCTGCCCGGATATCAGCACTGTCCCGGGGACTTCCAAAACTCGGCTCTGCCAGACCGAGCTGCGCCGAAAGCGAGGCGGTCAAGACAGTGCGAGAGCTCCTCTCAAAGTCATGGGATGAGCTGTCTGAGATCGTCGTATTCTTTGACGAGGACAGGTTCTCAAAGGACATGAGTGCCTCTCTTCCCTATGCCAGAGCTCTTGTTGACGTATATCTGGATTATCAGCACACACTGAAAGATCTCAAGCTCGAAAAGAGGCAGTTCGAGTTTGCCGACTTCGAGCATTTTGCCTACAGACTGCTCGTCAGCGAAAACGGAGAATACACTCCGCTGTGTCTCGAACTCAGGGACCGTTATGAATACATCATGGAGGATGAGTTCCAGGACACCAGCTACATTCAGGATGCGATATTCAACCGGATATCAAAAGAAGGTCAGTCCAACCTGTTCGTAGTCGGAGACATAAAGCAGAGCATCTACAGCTTCAGAAAGGCCAGTCCCGAGATATTCAAGGCAAAAAGACAGATCGGCATCGACGATCCCGATCAGGCCGAAACCATATTCCTCAAACATAATTTCAGGAGCGAGGAGTCCGTCCTCAACGGCGTCAACTACCTTTTCTCAAGGCTGATGAGCGAAAAATGCGGCGGAGTGGATTATGATGAGAACGAGGAGCTGAGAACTCTTAAGGAGCCGGACGGCTCGGTCGGCATCAGGTTCAATCTCTACGATGATGATGAGATCGACAGAAATGTCTCCATGATCAGCACCATGATCCACGACGGGGAGCTCATAAAAGACGGCGATGGGCCAAGACCGGTAAGACCGGGAGACTTCTGCATACTGATGAGGTCGTCCAGGAAGATGGCTTCATACAAGGAAAAGCTTGAAGAACTGGGTTTTGAAGTGTATGTCAAGGATGATGAGCCGATCATCAGGAAGCCTGAGATCGAATGTGTCATCAACCTGCTCAGGGTCATCAACAATCCCACTAAAGAGCTGTACCTGTCACGGACAATGTTCGGAGACATGTTCGACTTCGACCTTGATGAGATACTGAAGATCAGATTCGGCGAAGACGTGCCTTCCAGAGAAAATGCAAACATCAATCTGTTCACTGCCCTTAAGCGGCGGGGCACCGAGAAGGCCGAATCCTTTCTCAATGTCCTCCATGAACTGATGTCCTCTGCAAGGATACTGTCCATCGATAAGCTCATAGACCATGTGTGCAAGCGGACAGGCTATTACCGGCGTCTTTCCTTCTCTGCGGACGGAAATGAAAAGCGAGAAAATCTGAGATGGTTCATAGATTTTGCCAAGAGCTGGCGGAAGACTCACAGCGGCGATCTGTCCGCTTTCCTCCGCAGCGTTGACCTGTATCTGGCCAAGGAGAGGAATACTTCCCGGGATAATTCCAAAAAGGCCGATGACGCCATTGCGATAATGACCATACATGCTTCAAAGGGCCTTGAATTCCCTGTTGTCATAGTTGCAGACCTGGACAAGAGGATGAACAGGCAGGATGTTTCCTCCAGGCTCCTGTTCGATACCGATCTGGGTATCGGCATGTACGTCAATACCGGTTTCGGATACAATGAATCCACCATAAATGTCAAGGCGATACAGAAAAAGACTTCAGTCAACCTTTCAAGCGAGGAGATGCGTCTTTACTACGTGGCTTTCACAAGGGCAAAGTCCCTGCTGATCCTGACGAGCAAGAAGCCGTCCGGCGCAGCGTTCAGGCGTGCCTCGGGAGTGGCCGGCGAAAACATACACCGGCAGTATCTCTCCGGAAGAGAAACAGCCAGCGAGTGGCTGATAGCAGCTCTTTCCGGAGACAGCACCATCAGAAGCCTTTCGGAAAGCACCTTCGAAGCCTTTCGGCCGACCCCGGCATCGATATTTGTGGAATACATAGACCACACCGGAGAAACCTACCCTAACACCTACACGCGGGATGTACGGGAAAGCATGGTGAACGCGGACATGGACAGGATAAACAGCTATCTTTCCTTCGAGTATCCCGACCTTGTCAGGACAAAGCTCCCCACCAAGGTCTCCGTAAGCGAGATCGCCAAGGCCAGGGACACTCAGCTTGCTGTTCCCCTCTTCGCCAGACCGGATGCGGATTCGGCCAACGCTGCCGAAAAAGGCACGGCGATGCACAGAATGGCACAGTATATCGATATTCAGAAAGCAAGGGGTGATCTGGACGGACGGCTGAAGGATCTTGCCGATCTGGGCATAATGGATCTTGATCTTATTGACAGGAAGCTGGCGAACAACTTCGTCAACAGCAGGCTGGCAGACGACATGCTCATATGCGACAGGATCTTCCGCGAGCAGAGCTTCCTGGTCCCATATCCTGCAAACGATGCTTTCGGCAATCCGGAATATGCCGGCTATGATGTCCTCGTTCAGGGCGTAATGGACTGCGTGCTTCAGTACGGAGACAGCATAACAATAGTGGATTACAAGACGGACAGAGTCAAAAGCATGGAAGAGCTTAAGGATCGCTATTCAAGGCAGCTTGAGCTGTACAGGCACGCCGCAAAGCTCCTGTACGGAATGGACAAGGTCAGGTGCATCATCTATTCATTCAGGCTGGATGATACGATAGAGATATGATCCTGCTGTTCACAAATCCGCTTTAATGATGTAGAATATCTATCATACTATTAACCGGGAGAGAAAAATGGACGATCTGGAAATATGCCCTATCTGTCATGAGGATTGCGGCTATATAGAATACGAGGGCGGCTGGTGCGTATATGTGCAGTGCGGAAACTGCGGATCCCGTACGTCACACATATCCTACAGGAATGAAGAACAGAGGATAAAGGCAGAAAAGGATTCCATAAGATTATGGAATATGGGCAAGGTGATACCTGAAAGCAGGCTCGAATAAGTCACGGATTTATATGTTGGAGAGAACCATGCAGAAATTGATAGAACAATACATCGATTCTCACCGAGAGGAAATGATAGAAAAGTGGAGGGAACTCGTTGAGATAGAAGCCTTCTGGAGCGAGACCGAATACACCAGAGAGGTCGCAGCTTATGTGAAAAAACTCTTTGAGGAATCAGGCTGTACCTGTCAGCTCATTGAGGCTGACGCACCGACTCCGACACCGCCTGTGGTGACAGGTGTCATAGGAGAGAACAGACCCGGAAAGCCCATACTTCTTGGCGGGCACTACGATACCGTCTTCAAAAGAGGTTTCCTTAAAGACCATCCCTTCCTCATCGATGAAAACGGACATGCACACGGGCCAGGCTGTCTTGATATGAAAGGTGGCATAATAATCGCCGCATACGTTATCAGGGCACTTGAAGCGGCCGGTTACGATGAGCGCCCCATAAGGATATCCTTCTGCGGCGATGAAGAGGGCGGAAGCAACCACGGCTATGTTGCTAAAATACTCACTGATTCCGCAATCGGCTGCGAGTATGCACTTAACATGGAGACAGGGATCCCGAAGGATAATGCCATCTGTATCGGACGCAAAGGCGCCGCAGCCGGAAAGCTCATAGTGCACGGTGTCTCTGCACACTCAGGCAATGCCTTCGAGGCGGGTCGCAATGCAGTCGTAGAGGCAGCACACAAGATAATCGACCTGAACAGCCTGACAGATATGGATACCGGCACGCATATGAATGTCGCTCTGGTCAACGGCGGACTCGTCCCTAACCAGGTCCCGGACAGGTGTGAGATCACCTGGATGGCCCGTTTCAAGCTTTCAAGCGAAATCGACAGGCTCAAAAAGCGGATCGAAGAGCTCTCTTCAAAGACTTACATCGACGGTACGTGGACCGAGAACCTTTTCATGGGAGGCGGACAGGTATTCGAAGAAACGCCTGAAAGCGACCGGTTCGTCGACTATATAGACAGCATAAGCCGAAAGTACGGCTACGGAAGCGTCGGCAAGGTGTTCCTCGGAGGAGGAAGCGACGCACCGAACTATGCGGCTCGGGGAGCTGTCACCGTGTGCGCATGCGGAGTCCTGGGCGAGTGGAACCATACAGAACGAGAATATGCAATCGTCGAATCAATGTTCACGAGAGCAAAGCTATGGGGAGCCGTCATTTCCAATCTCTGAAATGCCGATCTCTTATGGCGGAAAAAGCACACCATGTCAAATGGTGTGGTAGAGAACAAATATCAGACAATACCAGATCGACCGCTGACACTTTACTGTCGACGGTCTTCTAGTTTCAGTCCATATCAGGAGAAAGCCGAATCATCAGTTGAAGCATATCAACCAGTCATGCTAATATTGATTTGATACAAGACAAGGAGAACAGGAACATGTACAAGAACGGTTTTAATTATGACCGGGCGGTCGAGGACCTCTATGATGCGGGCAACAGTTATCCGGAAGAGCTGCTGGAATACAGTGACGGCAAGGCTTCTACCGACAAACGGAGAGACAGCTTTCTGAGAGAATGAGGACTGAATCCGGAAAGGTACAATGACAAAACTAAAAATGAGAGTTCTGACGACAGCTGCTTCCTGACGACTGCATGTGTCAGTTCCCGAGGACTTGCCGACGATTGCTACGAGCTCAGCATCTTAAGAAGATACAGGGATTCGTTCCTGTATGACCGCAAGGGAGGCAGGGCGGATATTGACGAATACTATTCTCTTGCCCCGCAGATCGTGAATGCGATCAACAGTCAACCTGACCGCAGCATGATCTGGTCAAAGATCTATGATGAACTGATAGACACTTGCGTAAGGCTTATTGAAGAAGGCAAAAATGAAGAGGCATACATGACATACAAGCGGCACACTTACCGGCTTTGGGACGCCTACTGTGCCAATTGACCTCATCCAAACATATATACCAGTCAAAAAGCGGGTGGGAGCTTTTGCTCCCACCCGTTCCTTATAATCTTGATATTCAAGATCCTATTTGCTGCATAATTCCAGTACTTTTCTCATAGTGTTTGCCGTTCTGATCGTGATCTGGTCCTTGATGTCCGTGCTTGCAGTTTTCTTCCACCAATTTGATTTTTGGTGATTGCTCAGATCGAACGACCAGAATACCACATTGTCGTATCCCTGTATCCTGTCTATATTCTCAGTCGGTTCTCCCACTGCGCCGTACAGGTCTTCAAACCCGGCAGGAGGGATTATGAAAATAAGATCATCATATATCCCCTTGTCTTCAGTTCCCCACCAGTCAGGAGCATTCTCAAGGATTTCCTCCAGTTTCGAAGGATCGGTCACATATATAGGAATGTCCAGTCCGAACCTGCTCCTGAGCAGATCAACGATGTCGTCGGAAACAAATCCCTTTTCCCTATCAGAATCAAGGATGACATTCCCGCTGTTAAGATAGGTAATGACATTCGAATAACCGTTATCCTCAAGTGCCTTCTTCAGTTCCTTCATCGCGATCCTGTTCTTGCCGCTGACATTGATTCCTCTTAACAGAACGATATATCTCATTTTCTTACCCCGTCCATAAAAGCTTTCAGATCAAAAACATACATCTCTTCTTTCAGTTGCGGATCAGAGATCACCGCAGTCAGCCCTCTTCCTTCTTTACGATCCAGACCCACTTTTCCTTCAGTGAAAGTCTCATGAACTCATAACCGTAATCTGGAAGCTCCTTCTTGTATGTTAGAAAGGCATGATCAAAATCAAAACCCACTATCGCCTTGACCTCATCGAATGACAGTCTGTATTCATCTTTGCCGTTATCTCTCACATACTCCCAAAGCGGTTCATATTTGCTCATTTCCCTGCCTCCGTTTTTGTATCCTCTTTTGTCTCCTTATACCATAGCAACCCAACTGAATCAATAGCTTAGCTGTGGTCATATCTCAAGAAGGCTGCAAAATGAAATTCTAACTCTGAAAAGATCAGCTAAATTTCATTTTATCTTTTTAAAATGAAATTTAATGGATAATGTGCCATGCTCTATATCAAAGAAGCCATTCTAGTCTTTACCTTAACGATGCAGATGCCCCTAAAATGCAAACAATAATCATCCACCCGCTAAGCGGGTGGTTTTTCACATGTGGGCATAGCCCTCTGCTCCTTGCGGTACACGTCAAACGTGTAATTGTGGCTACCAACCGCATTTCTGTTACTTGCCGCCCTTAAAAGGGCCCTGTCCTGTCAGCGTCAGTTGCTCTCCCAGTTCATCTTCCTTTAACTGATTCTTGATGTACTCTGCAATCCTGCTGGTATTTTTTCCTACCGTATCCACGTAGTACCCTTTGCACCAGAATTCTCTGCTCCTGTACTTGTACTTCAGTTCTCCAAACTGTTCGTACATCATTGTACTGCTCTTTCCTTTCAAGTATCCCATGAAACTTGAAGCGCTCATCTTTGGAGGAATCTCCAACAGCATGTGTATGTGATCCGGGCACACCTCTGCTTCGAGGATGTTTACTCCCTTCCACTCACACAGCTGTCTTAGTATCTTCCCTACTTCTACTCTCTTCTCGTGGTAGAATACCTGTCTCCTGTACTTTGGTGCAAACACTATGTGGTATTTGCAATTCCACTTTGTATGGGATAAACTATGTATGTCGTTCAAACCCATTTTGAATGTCCTCCTTTTGCTTGTTTGATGCAGTTGGTAGCCGCATCTCTCATTATAGCAAAAGGAGTTTCTTTCGTTAGGCTCACCGCTTAAGCTCTCCCGAACCACAGGCCTAGCCTGTGGTTTTACTATTACAAAAAGTGGGAGTTTGTACTCCCACTTATTCGTAACATTTTACTATTCCGACCGCTTAAAAAGGATCCGAAGAGTCTTAATAATTATAAATGTCTAAATTCCCCAAAGTTAAATGCTTTCCCTGATGCATTCGTTATTTTATAAATGTTATTGGTTTTTGCATCTATAGCTTTATTGTTACTCATTGTTACAGAATGCTCTTCCAATTCAATTTCGGCAAGAGAAGGATCTAACTGCTTTTTGCCATTGGAATCGGTTATATACATTGCTTCTGTTGGAGTTAAATAAGTAATATTACCATCTTTTACTGAGTTGAAAACTATATCTCCACTATTGTTTCTGTATTTTTCTACATCAGGCCCTGTTAAATCAGTATCATGTACAACATCAACTATGAATTCTCCCAGCAGCTTTCCATTGTCAGTAGTTATCAAAAGACTTGCTTGTGGTTTATCTTCTGTTCCGGCCGGAATTGAAATGGCTACATAGTCTTTATCCCCGCCCTTATGCGCTGAAGAAGTGAAATCCCATTCAAAGAATTCGTAATTTACTCCTATGTCTTCTTCTTCATCAAATTCCTTTAACATTGTTATGCCATATCCCTCAAGATGATAGATGGCATCTCTTGCACAATTAAATCCAATATCATCATTTCCTACATAAACATTATAGTAAATGTAATATGGACCATTGGCCTGTTGTTCTGAACTCCCTGATGTTTGAATTCTTATTACAACTTCTGTTCCATTTGATTCAACATAATTGGTTTCAATTCCGAGCGGAAGATCATCATAATATGTTTTATTAACCTCAATTATAGGTAATGAGTCCCCATTTGTTATTGTAGGTGATGAATCCCCTTTTGTTATTGAATCATTATTCACTGAATTTGTATTGTCATCTACAATACTTATATCATCTGTTTTACTGTTTTCTTCATTGCTATTCCCACATCCTGCAATGGCAAATAACATAATCAAAACAGCCAATGACAGTAATAATTTCTTTCCCATAAGATACACCTCCGTATATAGTATATCATAGAAAAAGATGATTGTATCCTCTTTGTGTTTTGAAGATAAATCATTTCTAACAAAATATCCTCAAACAAAAAGAACTCAATTTCGCAGTTGAGTTCTTAAGCATCGAATTTCGACTATTATATTATGGAGCGGGTGATGGGAATCGAACCCACGTCCCCAGCTTGGAAGGCTGGTGCACTAGCCGTTGTGCTACACCCGCATTTGCTCTGCTGTTTTACAGCAGAGTTTATTATATATTCTTTGATGGGCTTTGTCAACACAATTTTTTATGTGTAGCTGACGTCGATCGTACCGTCCTTCAAGCCGACATGCACTGTCCTGACATTCATGTTGTCCACTATGATTTCGGCTATCCTGTCTTCGATCTCTTCCCTGACCAGACGGCGGATATCTCTAGCGCCGAACTTGCCGCCCTGGGCCCTGTTGACGATGTAGTCGTTTACTTCCTTGTCCCAGGTCAGCGTTATGCCCTTCTGCCGCATCGGCCGGACATACTCTGATATCATCAGATCGGATATGTCCTTAAGGGTCTCTTCACTGAGCGGATTGAAAACGACGATCTCATCTATCCTGCCGAGGAACTCAGGTCTCAGGAAGTCATTCAGGGCTCTCATCGTCTTAGCCTTGGACATCTCTTCAACGGTGGTGTTGAAGCCCGGCTGGCTGACCTTGTCGTTGGAGCCGGCATTGGACGTCATGGCTATGACAGTGTTCTCGAAGTTCACGACTCTTCCCTGAGCATCATTGATCTTTCCTTCATCAAGTATCTGGAGGAGGATGTTCATGACATCCGGATGAGCCTTCTCAATCTCATCAAAGAGAACTACCGAATAAGGCTTTCTCCTGACCTTTTCAGTCAGCTGGCCCGCCTCATCGTAGCCCACATATCCCGGAGGCGAACCGACAAGACGCGATACCGCGTGCTTCTCCATGAACTCGGACATGTCGAACCTTATGAGCGGATCAACTGTGTCGAACAGCCGGCTTGCTAGCTGCTTTACGAGCTCAGTCTTACCGACTCCTGTAGGGCCTACAAACAGGAAACTGGCCGGTCTGTTCTTTCCGGATATGCCTGCCCTGTTTCTCTTTATTGCCTTGACGACCAGTTCGACAGCTTCATCCTGTCCCTTGATATGCTCCTTGAGCACGCTCTCAAGATTTGCGACTCTGTTGAACTCGCTCTCCTTGATCTTGACAGCGCTGATGCCTGTCCAGAGCTGGATGACCTTTGCGATATCGTCGACCTCCACCTCGAAGGAATCAACCGATCCCCTGAGGGTCTCCTCCTCTGAAGAGACCGTAAAGATCTTCTGTCTGATCTGTGCCATCTGCTCATAGTCGAGATTGTCCGTTGCGGATTCGAGCTGCTCGAGCTGGCTGTTCAGCTTATCGAGCTCTTCCTTCTTCTCAAGCCATTCGCTGATCTCGGGATGTCGCAGATTGCAGCATGCACATGATTCATCCAACAGATCTATCGCCTTGTCCGGGAGAAATCTGTCGGTTATGTACTTTTCACTCATTCTTACCGTCAGGTCTACTATCTGCTGAGGGACCTTCACATGGTGGAAGTCCTCATAATAGCCCTTTATCCCGGTAATGATTTCGATGGTATCAGAAATTGAAGGCTCATTGACTGTGACAGGCTGGAATCTCCTCTCAAGAGCGGCATCCTTTTCGATGTACTTTCTGTACTCATTGAATGTCGTCGCTCCGATCACCTGGATCTCTCCTCTTGAGAGAGCAGGCTTGAGAATGTTTCCTGCATTCATCGAGCCCTCTGCGTCTCCTGCACCGGCTATGGTGTGGATCTCATCGATGAACAGTATTATGTTTCCGTTTTCCTTGACTTCGCTGATAAGGCTCTTGACTCTTGATTCGAACTGGCCCCTGAACTGAGTGCCTGCGACCAGGTTTGTCATGTTGACAAGATATATTTCCTTGCCCTTGAGCTTCCGCGGGACTTCGTCCCTGACTATCCGCAGGGCTATGCCCTCAGCGATGGCTGTCTTACCCACACCGGCCTCGCCGATGAGGCAAGGGTTGTTCTTCTGCCTGCGGCAGAGTATCTGGATTGTCCTGTAGATCTCATCCTTTCTGCCGATGATGTTGTCGATCTTTCCCTCTTTAGCCTTGTTCGTGATGTTTTCGCAGTACCGGTCAAGGAACTTTCTCTTGTTCTTTGCCTTTCTGTCTCTCCTGCCCTGCTCGTTGTTTGAGGCAAAAGGAATGGTGGACGATCCGCCGGGCTCAAAGTCCTCATAATCGTCCTCGTTGGACATTCCTCCGTAATTCATCATGTTGGCAAGGCCGTCTTCACCGAGCTCGTCCAGATACCGGTCCATCTGCTCGGTCATGTTCTTGAGCATATTGTCGTCTATGCCCATCTGCTTCATGACATCGTCAACAGGTTTAAAGCCGAGTTCTCTGGCACATGACAGGCAATAGCCCTTGCTTACAGGCTGCCCGTTTTCGGTAGTCTGTACGAAAACTACCGCAGGACGCTTTCCGCATCTTTCACATAGTTTCAAGTTATCATTCCTCTCTTATTGTAAGAATGGATTCAGGAACGCCGTCAGTCGCAGGATTATGCTCTGCGATAGTATCCGGCCGTTGAAGTGTGTAAGTGAATCCTTTGTTACCATGACTATTATACTGAATAAAAATGATAATAATATGATATATACGACACCTATCACCACTCCGGCGACAAAACCTGCTGCCTGGTTGGCCGTTCCTATGACCGGAACTTCATTCACTCCCTTTGTCAGATTTGAGAGTGCAGAACACACTATCTTAACCACTAAGAAGCAGACTATAAAGATTATCAGTGACATTGCAGAGACCACGATTGGAGAAACGAACTCATCCACCAGATATACCGCGGACTCCATGGTAGGCGTCAGCATGGTGGACAGAGTACCCTGTGCTTTCTGTATCACGTTCTCTGCAAATGTGTTGAACCAGTTGCCCAGTACCCCTGTGAGTGCGGTTCCTACATCTATCTCCTTGACTGCAGTACCCAAGCCTTCGGCCGTCTTGACAAGATAGTTGTATGATCTGTCTATCATGGTGTCCCTCAAAAAGGAATCAAAGATGGTCTTTGTATAGTGGCTTGATACATACCATGCTCCGACCACTCCGCCAATACTTCCCAAAAGGTCGAATGCTGAGGCAAGAAAACCTGTTATATATCCTTTGATAGCGCAAATGATGAGCACTATGACGAGCGCAATGTCGATCACCAATGGCACATGGTTGCTTATGAAAGTCATTACAGTTGATAAATCCATGATCAATCCTTCTTATTGGTCCTTTCGACCTTTTTTATGCCTGTTGAATCTATGAGCTTCACTCCGTGGAAATACGCCAGCTTTCTCGTCAGCCTTCCGGTTCCCGTTGAACTCATGAGATTCAGGTCTTTGTCAAATTCGTAGAGTGTATTGATTCCCAGGACATATACCCTGGATTTGTTTATGAGAATATCCTTTGCTCCCTCATTAATCCGTGCCATGCCCTTCTGATTCAGTGAACTGTCAAGAAGAAGGAGAGTGGACGGCCGGTTTTCATCCATGCTTCCCGCTACGATGGCAACCGTCTGATTGCGGTAATCTATCGCCTGGAGATATCCGTTGAGGGAATACTCCGCCTTCTGGGTGTTGTTGTCGATATCCCAGAGAACTATCTTTCCGGAGTAACCTATCAGCAGTTCCCTGTCCTTGAGAAAAGTCATGTACATTGGAAAGCTGCCGCTGTCAATGCTGTAAAGCTCCTTGTTTTCTGCCCCGTCGAGGATATATATGCTGCTCTCAAGGAGCCCGCCCTGCGTATTGACGGTAGAGACTGCCAGTCTTTTCCCGTTTGATGATATCCGTGAATATATCGGATACCCCTTGGCGCAGTACCAGGTAAATCTCCTGTTCATGTTGTAATTGAAGACCGTGACCTCACCGTTATGTGTTGATGAATGGGTCGTTACCGCAATCCTGTTGGAATTGGATATTGCGATATGAATGATGCTGTTATCCATTTCCTGCTGAAACAGCATGTTATGTCCGTTCATGACCTTGAACGTCGTCTCGTCCAGATCGTATAGGACAGCTCTGGTAGAAGATACGGCTATGGCCGGGTTTGACATTGAGTGGCTGTATGCCATTACCTGCTTAGCAGTAGGTGAATACACCAGCATCTGGTCATCGGTGAGCACTACCAGTCCGGTACCCATCTTTTCGGCCTGTCTCAGTCCCGTCATGTCCTTTTCGACCGGCCAGCCCTTTCCGAATTGGACCAGTGTCATTCCCGAAGAAAGGAAATCGCCGAAATAAGCCAGCGACGTTCCGTAGATGCCGGTGAAATAGACCAGGATAAGGGTAACAAGGGCTATCAGCAGACCGCTGATGACCTTCCTCTTTTTCCTTCTTTTTCTGTTTTCCTTCACCAGTTGCCGGTGATTGACGTGCTTTCCGCTCATTTCTTCAGATAAAAACCTCAGGATCGTAGAATATGTCCGTGAGGAAAAGCCCCTTTGCGGGAGCGGTATAACCTGCCTTTGACCTGTCGCAGGCAGCTATGATCTCCTCGATGTCTTCTGCTTTGATGCTGCCAAGTCCCACCTTTATCAGTGTTCCGGCCATTATCCTCACCATGTTGTACAGGTATCCGTCCGCTGATATCCTGAATCTGATCATGTCCCCGTCTCTCGTCACGCTCCGTGAATAAACGGTCCTGGTACAGTCGACTATCTTGCTCTTGGCAGCCATGAAAGTTCTGAAATCATGGGTGCCGACCAGCTTGGATGCCGCCGTGTCCATTGCCTTCTCATCCAGTTTTGCAGATATCCTGTGATAGTATCTGTTCATAAACGGATCGTCGATGCGGCTGTTGAGGATAAAGTATGTATATTCCTTTCCCTTCCGTGAGTATCTTGCGTGAAAGTCTTCTCTGACTCTCACCGCTTCATTGACCCTGATGTCGTCGGGAAGGTTCCGGTTGAGCGCAAGAGGGAGCTTGAACAGATCCTTGTCGGTCATCTCCTTCTCGCTTATGAAATTCGCACAGTATACTCTGGCGTGGACACCGCTGTCGGTCCTTGAACAGCCGTGTATGTCAGCATGGTATCCAAGCACCTTCTCCAGTGCCGTCTGGAGCATCCGGAACACGCTGAGGGCGTTCTCCTGGATCTGCCAGCCGTGATATGCGGTCCCGTCAAAGGACAGCTTCAAAAGTATGTTCATCAGACTACCCGCGGGAATATCCTCTTCATGTAGAGGATGGCTGCAAATATGGCAACACATGCGATCGTTGAAGCGATGTCGCTTCCAGTGATCTTCAGCTGCCTGAGACTAGTCCTGCCGTCTCCGCCCCTGTAGCATCTGCATTCCATGGCAGTCGCAAGCTCCTCGGCTCTTCTGAAGGCCGAGATGAACAGAGGGATGAGTATAGGGATCATCGCCTGTACCTTCTCCTTGAAGGTTCCGGAATCAAGAAGAGCGCCGCGGCTCTTCTGGGCAGACATAATCTTGTCGGTCTCCTCGACAAGGGTAGGAATGAACCTCAATGCTATCGTGATCATCATCGACATCTCATGAGCCGGGAAATGGACAACCTTCAGTGGCTTCATGAGAGACTCCAGACCGTCAGTCAGCGTGATCGTGCTTGTTGTGTACGTCAGCAGAGATGTGCCGCAGATGAGGAATATGATCCTCATTACCATTACGAGACAGAACAGCAGTCCTTCCTTGTAGATGGAGAGCTTCCATACGCTTATGACAGGAGCTCCCTCGCCCTTTATGAAGAACAGGTTCAGTACCACCGTGAACACAATGAGTGGCAGTATCGGCTTCAGGCTCTTTCTCAGCACCTTGAGCGGTATCTTCGAAATGAGATACATTACAATTACGAAAATGCCGGATGCGGCAAGACCCACCAGGTTGGTGCTCATGAAGAGCACGACGATATACACGATGATCAGCAGTATCTTCAGTCTCGGATCAAGTCTGTGAAGCGGGCTGTCTCCCGGGAAATACTGGCCTATGGTAATATCCTTTATCATTCTCCGGCACCTCCCTTCTTCGCTTTGTATGCCAAGAGCGTCTTAACTGCATACGGTATGGTGTAGACATCGGTATCGATATCAGCACCGAGTTCCCTGAGCTTCAGGAACACCTTTGTGATGGCCGGTATGCCCAGTCCCATCCTAGAAAGGTTCTCGGCATCCGCAAACACTTCCTCCGTGTCCGCATATTTATATATCTCGCCCTTTTCCATCACGATGACCTTGTCAGCGTAATTTGCGATGTCCTCCATTGAGTGGGAGACCAGTATGACCGTTCCGCCGGTCTTCTGATGGTAATTCTTGACCTGGTTCAGGATCATTTCCCTTCCCACAGGGTCAAGTCCGGCACACGGCTCATCGAGCACCAGTACTCTGGGCTGCATTGCGATTATGCCAGCAATGGCAACTCTCCTCTTCTGTCCTCCGGACAGGTCGAACGGAGAGCCTTCCAGCATCTTCTCGTCTATTCCGCAGAATTCTGCTGCCATCCTTACCCTTCTGTCTATCTCCTCGTCATCAAGACCCATGTTCTTGGGGCCGAAGGCGATGTCCTTGTAGCAGGTCTCCTCAAAGAGCTGGTACTCAGGATACTGGAACACCAGACCGACGTTGAATCTGACCTGTCTGATGTCTTCAAACTCCGTCCATATATCCTTTCCGTCAAGAAAGATCCTGCCTGTCTGCGGCTTTGTCAGTCCGTTCAGGTGGCTTATGAACGTGCTCTTGCCCGAACCCGTGTGACCGATGATCCCGACGAAGGTTCCCTCCTCGATCTCGAGGTTGATATCGTGCAGGGCCATGGTCTCATTGGGCATGCCCTGATTATACACATATGAGAGATTCTCAATCTTAAGTACAGACATCATTCCTCCAAAAAGCTGTATAACTGTGCGGCGCACTCATCTATCGAGATGGCCTCCGTTGAAAGATCGTATCCGAGCTTGTTGAGCTCATGCTCAAGCTCGCTTGTCTGCGGCACGTCAAGTCCGAGGCTCTGCACCCATTCCACCTGTGAGAATATCTCCTTCGGCGTGCCGACCTTCTCTATCTTTCCCTGATGCATGACGACCACTCTGTCTGCCTGGGCCGCCTCGTCCATATGGTGCGTGATCAGGACGATGGTGATCCCGAACTCTGAATTCAGGTTCTTGATGGTCTCCATGACGCTCTGTCTTCCGGATGGATCAAGCATTGCCGTAGGCTCATCGAGCACTATGCAGTCAGGTCTCATTGCGATTATGCCTGCGATGGCGACTCTCTGCTTCTGTCCTCCGGAAAGATTGTGAGGTGCCTTGTTCTTGAGCTCGTAGATTCCGACCTTCTTCATGGCGTCATCTATCCTCTCCCTTATCTCGTCCGTAGGAACGCCGATGTTCTCCAACGCAAAGGCAACATCTTCCTCCACCACCGTGGCAACGATCTGGTTATCAGGATTCTGGAACACCATTCCGACCTTCTGCCTTATGTCAAACAGAAGTTCGTCCTTCTTGGTGTTCATGTCCTCGACCAGCACATCTCCCTTGGTCGGCAGGAGTATTGCATTGAAGTGCTTGGCAAGGGTGGACTTTCCGCAGCCGTTCATGCCGAGCACCGCTACGAACTCTCCCTTTTCGACCTGAAGGTTTATTCCCTCGAGGGCCCACTTCTCATTTCCATCATAACTGAACCAGACATCTCTGGCATCAAGCATAACAGACATATCCTATTTCTCCTTCTTCTTCCAGAACGCCGTGTTTCCGCACGGAAGAGGCATTCCGGTCGATTCTACCGTCAATCCTATCTCATCGGCACTCACAGTGCCGTCAAATCTGTCCCTCATGAGGACAGAAAGCATATATTCCATTACCGAAGGCGACACTCCGGTGGTGTAGCTGTTTACCGCCACGAAAAGCGGATCATCCGAGAGCACCCTGGAACAAATCTCCAGCAGCTCGAATATGTTTTCTTCCAGCTTCCAGACCTCCCCGTTCGGTCCTCTGCCGTAGCTGGGCGGGTCCATTATAATCCCGTCGTATCTGACCCCTCTCCTGATCTCTCTCTGCACGAACTTGATGCAGTCGTCAACGATCCATCTTATCGGTCTGTCTGACATGGAGGACAGCCGGGCATTCTCCTTGCCCCAGTTCACCATGCCCTTGGAAGAATCGACATGGCATACCTTTGCTCCTGCGGCTGCGCAGGCCAGAGTGGCTCCGCCGGTATATGCGAAAAGGTTGAGTACGTTTATCTCTCTCTTTTCCTTCTTTATCATACGGGCATATTCATCCCAGTTCACAGCCTGTTCGGGGAACAGTCCGGTGTGCTTGAAGCCGGTCGGAGACACCTTGAAGGTCATATCTCCGTACTTTATGTTCCACTGCCGGGGAAACTTCTTCCTGTATTCCCAGTGTCCTCCGCCCCGTGAGGATCTATGATATATCCGGTGTGCCTTCTCCCACAGCTCGCTCTTTCTGTCGAACTTCCATACGACCTGGGGATCAGGGCGCGCAAGGATAACTCCTCCCCAGCTCTCCAGCCTGTAGCCTTCGGTCGCATCGAGGAGCCTGTAATCCTTCCATCTGTTGTCTGCTCTCATATATGTCTTACCGTTATTGTCCGCTGTGTCATTCGTCCCGCTCTATATCCCGCAATGTCTGCTGATAAACGGTCTGATCTACCTTCGGGTTCTTTATTCCCATATGATCGTAGGCGAGCTGTGTCACGATCCTGCCCTTCGGAGTCCTGGACAGGAAACCAAGCTGCATGAGATAAGGCTCGCATACGTCTTCTATCGTGACCGACTCCTCGCCGATGGTGGCTGCCAGTGTCTCAAGGCCGACCGGTCCGCCCTGGTACATTGTCATGATGGCTCTCATCACATTCCTGTCCATGGCGTCGAGTCCGAGGAAGTCTATGTCCATGCGCTTGAGCGCATCGTTGGCGATCTCCTCATCGATTATTCCGTTTCCGCTCACCTGGGCGAAATCCCTGGCTCTTCTCAGGAGCCTGTTGGCCACACGCGGCGTTCCTCTCGAACACCTTGCAAGCGTGAGCGCGCCTTCATGGGTGATGGCTATGTCCAGGATGCCCGCGGAACGGGTTATTATCCTCGCAAGTTCTTCGTTAGTGTACATCTCAAGCTTGAGTATGACTCCGAATCTATCTCTGAGAGGGCTCGAAAGCTGTCCGGCTCTCGTCGTGGCTCCGACAAGAGTGAATCTCGGCAGGTCCAGCCTTATCGACTGTGCCGAAGGTCCCTTGCCCACTATGATGTCCAGCGAGTAGTCTTCCAGCGCAGGATAGAGTATCTCCTCGATCTGTCTGGGAAGCCTGTGGATCTCATCTATGAAGAGGACATCTCCCTCATCGAGGTTGGTGAGTATTGCTGCGAGGTCTCCCTGCTTTTCTATCGCAGGTCCGCTGGTAACCCTGATGTTCACTCCCATCTCATTGGCTATGACGCCTGCGAGGGTCGTCTTGCCGAGTCCCGGAGGTCCGTACAGCAGCACGTGGTCCATTGCCTCTCCGCGCATCTTTGCCGCCCTGAGGTAAATGGTCAGATTGTCCTTGATCTTTTCCTGTCCAATGTATTCCGACAGTGTCTTCGGTCTGAGGGAAACATCGGTATCCATGTCCTCGCTGATGGACTGTGTGGATACCAGTCTTTCCTTGTCCCGGAATTCCATCTTGTTCATTTAAAACTTACCTCCGGCAATGAGTCTAAGTGCCTGCTTGATGAGCGTCTGAACGTCCAGTGTCTGATCCAGCCTTGAGACCGCAAGGGCGGCCTGGCTCTGGGTATATCCCAGTGCCACGAGGGCACTGATGGCCTGGCTCACGTTTCCTGCGGAAGACGCGGCAGATGCTACAGCCGTCACGTCTTCGGTGCCTTCAAAGGCTGCATTGGAGAACTTGCCCTTGAGCTCGAGAGTTATCCTCTGGGCGACCTTCGGTCCGACTCCGTTCGCAGCCGTAAAGGCCTTGTAGTCCCCGCTTGCTATCGCAAGGGCTATGCTTCTCGGCGTCATGACAGACAGGATCGCCAGTCCGGCCTTGGGACCGACGCCGGACACGCTTATGAGAGTCTCGAAGGTCTCTCTGGATGCCCTGTCGGCAAAGCCGAACAGGTCCATTGCATCCTCCTTGACGCTCATGTATGTATATATCATGCATTCCTCTCCGGTGGCCGGAAGGGATATGCTGATCGGGACGTTGACCTTAAAGCCGATCCCGTTCACATCGACCACGATATTGTCGATGTTCTTTTCCAGTAATGTTCCTCTGAGAGAGTAAATCATAATGTCTTTCCTATCTGGGTGAACAGTTTGGATCTGTATGAATAGCCGTGACAGATGGCTACCGCCAGGGCGTCAGCCGTATCGTCAGGCTTCGGTATGCTGTCAAGCTTCAGTATGGTCTTGGTCATCTCCTGCACCTGCTTCTTGACTGCCTTTCCGTATCCGGTGACTGACTGCTTGATCTGTAGAGGAGTGTATTCGTAGACCGGCAGGCCGTTCTTTGCCGCCCGGAGGAGGATCACGCCTCTTGCCTGTGCGACCTGTATGACCGTCTTCTGGTTGGTAGTGTAGAACAGCTTTTCTATGGCCAGGGCTTCAGGGTTGGAGATTCTGATGACCTCATTGACCTGATCGTAGACCTCTGTGAGCCTGTCCTGAAAGTCAGTATGCGCATCAGTGGTTATCGCTCCGTAAGCGACCGTATGGAACCTGTTCTTCTCGAAATCCAGAACGCCGTAACCTACTATTGCATAGCCCGGGTCTATACCTAAAATCCTCAATTCACCGCTCCCGAAATCATCATCTGATGATGTAGTTTATAACTGAATAATTATACCATATACAGGCCCGTTCTTCAATCAATATCGCAGGCCTGAGAGCCGCATGGTCATATGCGTCCAGGATAATGATACCACAGTCAGACTGTTTATGAAATAGGATTGCGGGGAGCGTCTTTCAGCTGCCGTTTCAACAAAATCATTGACAAGCCCTGCTCCAATTGATAGAATACTATCCGTGCTTAAAAGGGAGTAGCATGCGAATCTTTCGTACACACTCGCGTCAGTACGGCAAAAGCCCGCGGTGTGTTTAAAGTGCAAGACTTTTACTGCTTTATCGGCAGTATTGTCTTGTTTTTTTATATATTCTGGAGAAATAATGAAAACAATAGTGATATTGCTCTTCGTAGCAACATATATAGGGATGCTCGCCGTTCCGAAATACAGGCAGTACATTGCGATCGCCGTTGCTGCTGTATTCATCCTGATGGGCGTCATGCCCTTCAGCGAGGCGCTCGGAGCCGTGGACTGGAACGTCATAATGATGCTCCGGGGCACCATGGGCACTGTCTACCTCTGCATCGAGTCGAGGATGCCTGCAAGGATAGCCGACATACTCGTCAACAAACTCAAAAGCGTAAAGCTGATCTTCATCGCCCTCGCCCTCTTCTCAGGTTTCGTAAGCGCATTCATAGACAATGTCGCCACCGTCCTGATGGTCGCTCCGATAGCTCTTGAGATCGCAAAGAAATTCAACGTCTCACCGGTGGATACCGTTCTCACCGTAGCAGTGTCCTCAAACCTTCAGGGTGCTGCCACCCTCGTCGGAGACACTACCAGCATTCTGCTGGGCGGCTATGCCGGCATGGACTTCATGGACTTCTTCTTCATGAGAGGAAAGCTGGGCATGTTCTTCGTGGTTGAACGGGGCGCTCTGGCCACTATTCCGGTGCTGATGTACATATTCAGGAACGAGAAGAACAGGATCGATTCATCACCGATAACGACGGTCAAGGATTATTTCCCTTCGATCACGCTTCTCGGAACGGTCCTGGCACTTATAATTGCTTCCTTCGTTCCAAACAAGCCTTCGATCACCAACGGCGTCATCTGCGTGATCTTCTTCGCGATAACGCTGATATATGAAATGGTGAGAAGAGAGACCATCACAAGGTTCCAGCAGGCGATCTTCGCGATCGACTTCTCGACCCTGCTTCTGCTCAGCGGACTGTTCATAATCATCCACGGCATCACCAACGTGGGCTTCATAGATGATCTGAGCAACCTGTTCGTGCGTTTCAGCGGGGACAACCTGTTCTTCATATATACGGTACTGGTGTGGTTCTCAGTCGTAGTATCTGCCTTCATCGACAACATCCCGTATGTAGCCACCATGCTTCCTGTCGTCAGCGGCATCGCAGCAAGGCTCGGCATCGACCCTCTGATACTCTACTTCGGCCTTCTCGCAGGAGCGACGCTCGGCGGAAACATAACCCCTGTGGGAGCCTCGGCGAACATTGCCGCAGGAGGAATCCTCAGGAAGGAAGGATACGAGGTCTCTGCAAAGAAATTCATGTCCATAGGAGTTCCGTTCACTCTCGTGGCGGTCCTCACCGGATATATACTCATCTGGACAATCTGGTCATGATGTGAAAAAAAATACAGCCATCGGTCACCTAAGCGGTGTGCCGATGGCTTTTTTCTATTAATCCTTTGTATACAGCATTCCGCAGATCAGGGACGTGAGCGGAATGGTCAGCAGGATGCCTATGCTTCCCGCAAGAGCCTGAAGCAGCTCAGCCCGTATCATCTCGCTGTTGAACAGTGCAAGCATGGAATTGGTATTGTAGGCCGTCAGGAGCATGGCGATGGTGAGCGAGGATCCTATGTAAGCAAGGATCAGCGTGTTGGACATGGTGCCCATCATGTCCTGTCCGATTACGAGCCCGCTCTTTATGAGCCGAGACGTTTCAATGTCGGGAGCCTGCTCCCTGATCTCATACAGTGACGACGACAGCGACACCGCGACGTCCATGACGGCTCCGATCGATCCGAACACTATTCCGGCAAACATCACCGCCCTCAGGTCTATCCGGCCGTTAACTCCCAATAGGTAGATGGATTCCTCGTTTATGAAGCCGGTCATGTGCATCCGCCTGTCCGCAATGAGCGTTATCAGTCCGGCAACGGCGACTCCGCTAATGCATCCAATGCAGGCAGTCATGCTCTTCAGGGCGATGCCGTTATTGACCAGCATGGTCATTATTATGATGAATATGCCGCAGGAAAGCGTCCACAGATATATGTTTGCTCCCGTTATCGCCCGGGGAATGAATACCAGGAATACTGCCAGGATGGTAAAAGACAGGCTTATGAGGGTCCTGACTCCCTTTTTCCTTCCGAGCAGCACAAGTGCCGCAGCAAAGGCTGCCCCGAGAAAGACCAGGAACCCTGTCCTTGTGTACCGGCTGAACATGTAGCCTACGCCGGGAGCTTCCCGGTATCTGTTTTCATATGCGACTATCCTGTCTCCGCTCTTCACCATGGGGGTATAGTCATCGTAATACAGATCTATGACCTGTATCGCGAAGACCTCTTCTCCTCTTCTGAGCCCTCCGGTGAACTTTGCCGTAAACAGCACCACCTGATCCCGGCTTTGAACTCCGGGGTACATCGTCTGCTCGTAGTGTTCATCCATGACATCGACCACCCTGAGTCTAACCGGTCTGGACTGATCGGACATCCGTGTCATTTCCTTCAGCCGGCCGGCCGACGCCCTGTTCCCCAGGATTATGTATATCGTCGAGAGGATTATGGTGACTATCAGGATTATGCTTTCTTTTCCCTTATCCTTTTTGTCCATCTTAGCTTCCAAATCTATAATATGTTTTATTATATCATAAAAACCGATCCCGGACCTAAGTCCGGGACCGATCAATTGCATTTTCATATGTCATCGGCAATCTTCAGGTGCGAAGTGTCCGTCTTGAGCAACGCCATGCAGACAAGGGCAAGCGCGCAGGTAACGATGCCTATATAATGGACAGTGTCATCTCCAAACCTTGAGTGCAACACCGTAAACCGGAACGGAGTGGCAAATGACGCTATCGTGTTGAACAGACTTACAAAGGCTACGTTTGAGCCGGAATACCTGAAACCGAACATGTCGTTGGTGATCGGTGGCACCAGCGAATAGAAGCCGTCATATGCCGAATAGAGGAATGCATAGGTGATCACCACTGCAAGTCCCCTGCTCTTCCAAAGCAGCACGGCGGATACGAGCATAATCGTCAGTATGACCAGTGCACTTTTCTTTCTTCCTACCTTGTCTGATACTGACGGGACAAAGAACTTTGCAAATGCCGAGCCTGCGGTCGCTATGGCTACCGCCGTGACGGCAGCATTCTCGCTCAGGCCTCTGGTCTGTCCGAAAGTAACGATGCTGGACGCCATCAACAGATAGGCCGGCGTTGCGAAAATGCCGCAGAAAAGCATCAGATAATACTGCACGGTTCTAAGCATCTCGCCTGTGGAGAAATCCACCGTTCCCCTTGCCGCAGAGCTTCCGCTGCTCTGTGCATTGGCCTTGGCCACCATCCTCCTGATGTATTCATCGCTGGGATTTATGACAGTGGGTGCGCACAGGACCATCACGGCCATCGTCACGATGCCTATGATCAGCATCGCCCTGTGGATCCCGAAGGACGAGAGCAACCAGTTGCCTATGTATGTCTCTCCCACAAGCATGGCCCGCGATACCGCATAGGTTACGCCAATGGCGAAGCCGTTCTTGTCCGCGTACCATCTGAGCATCGGAGTGGTGAAAGCCGGATTATTGATGCCGCAGCCGAATCCGAAAAGAAATGAATGAAGGGCATATATGACCACCGGGCTGACCGTTCCCCTTATGAGATACAGTGACATAAAACTTAACGACATTATCACCGCTCCCACCATGAACACCAGCCTCGGAGGGAACATCTCCTGAAGCTTTCCGCCTATAAGGCAAAAAAGTCCGTAAAAGGCTATTGTGAAGGAAAAGACGTTGGCGCTCTGGGTGAGCGTAATCCCGTATGCCTCGCTTGCTGCCCGCTGAAAGATGCTCCAGACAGCCGGAAACATGCTGACAAAAGTTGCAAGCGAACCGGCCACCAAGGTCGTCCACCTGTTCTTATTTATAAAGTCGTACATTGCATTCTACCTCTTAAACACGCGAATACAGTAATTATACTACTTCTGCACCGCCATAAAAAGAAAAAAAGAGAAGCTTTTGCTTCTCCTTTTCTGTTTTTACCGATCAGGCCGTTGGCCGTCATGTGCCTTCCACATGCACTCTGTAAGCTTAATGTCAGTAAAGATCGCCTTGAAAGATGAATCCTCAGGGCTGCAGGCATATATACCGAAGCTGATCTTTCCTGCCCCTTCCCACATGTGACATACTCTCATCTGGGTGTAGTTTATGCCGTCGTATGAACACTCAATACAGTAGTCGTCCTCTCTGCGGCTGAATCTGTACCACATCTGTCTGGTCTGTGAACTGATAGCAGTAGTGGCCCAGTCAGAATATCCGTGATTCGTCACCACAGATCCAAGATGCCGATACTCGCTGTTCTCGTATTCGACGGAACCCTTCAACCAGTTTTCACTGTCAAGGTACATCACTATCCCGCACTGGTCGAATCTGTGACCGGCATCGGAAAAATCTGCTTTCACCCAGAAGGAGAAGTATTTTTTCTCCGTCTCCATCTGTAATACCGGTGCATTGTCATTCCTGAAGTGATAGTACGTCCTCTGCCAGAGATCTGTATGAGGAAGCGTGACGATCTCGATCTTTTCATCTGTGATGGTATAAGCCTTTGGCTCGCGGGTCCATTTCATCTTTTCTGTCATATTATTCTCCAATTCGTAAGCTGTATAGTAAATATCGGGGCAGATAAAACTGCCCCGACCTTGTTATGCATGTTCTTCAAGATATCTTGTTGCACACTGGCAGTATACCCGAACTCCTACAGGAAGCACTTCCTCATCCAACACCATCCCGGGGTTGTGCAGTCCGTTGACATATCCGTCCCGAATGCAGCCTGCTCCCAGATTGAGCATAACCGAAGGTAGCTTCTGAGTTACTGCGGTGAAGTCCTCTGTGCCTCCTGAGATCGGAGTGATGACAGTCTTGTATCCAAGCTCCCGGATGTATTTGTCAGCCAGGTCAGCTATTCCCTCATCGCAGAACATAGGCGATATGCCGTATACGAATGTTACTATTGCCTCTCCTCTGAAAGTTCTCGCAATGTTCTCGCTTATCTCTTTGACTCTCTGCTTGAGGAAATTTCTCATTTCCTCTGTCTGAGCCCTTACTGAAACTTCCAGTTCCGCATGGCCAGGCGTAGTGTTGACCGTGTCGCCTCCACTTATCTTTCCGACGAGAACGACACAGGAATCCTCCGAATACACTTCCCTTGAAAGTATCTCATTGAGGGCAATGACTATATGAGCCGCGATATTTATGGCATCTATGCCCTGGTTTGGAACACTGCCGTGGGACTGCTTGCCTATCACTTCTATCTTAATGGCATCGCCCGAGTATAGTGCAGGTCCTCTGGCATGCTTTATAACTCCCACTCTGGTGTCTTCACCTGCGACTGATACATGAGTTGCAAAAGCGGCTGAAGGCTTTGGCTCTTCCTCAAGCAGTCCGGCTGCAATCATGTCCAGAGCTCCCTGGAGAAGCTCCTCAGCTGGCTGGAACATGAGCTTTACAGTTCCCTTGAGTTCAGCTTCATTTTCTTTGAGAAGCTTTGCGGCACCTAGAAGCATGGCAGTATGGCAGTCATGTCCGCAGGAATGGGTCCCCTTTCCCGTCGTGCAGGCGAACGGAAGACCGGTCTCTTCCTTCATCGGAAGTGCGTCCATGTCTGCTCTCAGAAGAACACAGTTATCGCCTTTTCCGATTTCGGCTACAATGCCGCATCTTCCCACTTTATGGTGTGGGATCCCCATCCGAGTCAGTTCTCCGTCAACAAGCGCATACGTCTTTTCAAGATCAAATCCGGTCTCGGCCCAGCTATGGACCGTCCTTCTTTTTTCTTGCACATACGGGAATATTTCCTTAGCTCTCGCTACATAGTCCATAGTCAGACCTCCTTGTTTTTTATGTCCCATACCATCTAATGGTACAAAAGTATTCTAAATCTTTTTTTCTGTTGTTTCAACCATATATTAAAATGTGCTTAATTCACTTCTATTTAAACAGAAAAAAACTAAACAGCCCAGAGATCCTCTGAGCTGCTCTGATCATTTCAGTCTGTGAATAGTAGATTCTTTAGTCCTCATCAAGAAGGTCCGCAACGTGTCTTATGATCGGTGTGAACAGATTCTGTGAAACTGCTGTTGCCCACACGCCCGGGTTGTAGTTTTCCTGGACCACGAGGAAAGTGAGAAGAGCCATCGTGAACTCATAGTCTGCGGAATCGACACCGTAGATAAGAGCCTCGATCTCAAGTCCCGGCTCTGCCTTCTCGGAGATGATCTTTATGTATTCGATCTCCAGAAGTCCCTCATTGTATGCGTGGTCGACGAACTCTATGAACGTATCCTCATATGTAGGATATGTCTGCTCAACTCCGTTCTCATCTGTCTCTGTCATCCAATGGCAGACTCTCTCGGCTGTGAGTTCCTCAAGATAAGGAAGGTACTTTACAAGACCTTCCAAGCCCCGTCTTTTATCGCTAGGTACACCCATTATATGTAATCTCCATCTGTTTTATTTGTTAGTTAATTATACCACCCGGGACACCCGTATACAAGGCTGTTGAAAACAGGTCTCTCATCGGGGTTGTTGTTATACAATTGATGTGAGACCACCCGGATAGAAAAAAGCGATTGGATTCGTTAGAATAGTAATAACCACAAAACAACACTAACGAAGGGGCCCAATCGCCATGTCGAGTATAACACAAACACAACGATATTTGCCACATACACTTGATACAAAAGTCTACGCCGTTCGCTTGTACCGCTCAGGAAGCTCTGTGCGTTTCGTCTGCAGGAAGTATCACATTTCCAAAGCCTCTCTGATGCGCTGGAACAGGAAGTATGACGGGACCAGGGAGTCTCTAATGGACAAGTCTCACAGATCTCATAATACGCACCCCTCCACTCACACGGAGCAGGAGATGAAATGGATATCTGATCTGTTGAGAAGGAATCCGCACATCTCAGTCTGTGAGCTCTACGGAAAGCTCAGGAAGAAAGGATACACCAGACATCCGGGCTCTCTGTACAGGGTACTGAGAAGGATGGGACTTCGCACCACCAAGACACCCAAAAAGAAGCAGCACAACGGTCATTACGATACACCTGCTGAACTCGGTGTAAAGTGGCAGATGGACGTCAAATACGTCCCTAAGGCCTGCTATGTGGGCCAGACTCTCGATAAGTTCTATCAATACACTATGATAGATGAAGCTTCCAGGGAAAGATTCATATTCCCTTTCATGGAACAAAGCAGCTATTCCACTGTTGAATTCGTTAAGATGGCTATTAGATACTTCGGCTACAAGCCTCAGATAATTCAGACTGATAACGGCTTTGAATTTACCTATTCGCAGGAATACCACCGAACTCATCCTTTTGACATTCTGTGTAAAAAACTCAACATCAGACATCAGCTCATCAGGCCAAGGACTCCACAGCATAACGGCAAAGTAGAGAGAAGCCACAGGACTGATCAGGAGAGGTTCTATGATCTGATAACATTCTATTCTTACCAGGATCTGATAACACAGATGGAAAGATACAGAAGAAGAGTCAACAACACCCCGATGAGTGTCCTTGGTTGGATGTCTCCAATGGAGATGAGAAGACGGTTGGAGTACACCCTGAACCAGTAATCCGGCCGGCCGACCATGTTCCCCAGCTAGCTGGGGAACATGCCCAACATCGTTCTATTCTAGCTTATCAAATAACTTTTTTATTTCGTTCGTTTTTGGTCTCACATCATTGACTAATATACA
>JAEEGL017082051.1_pt1 | contig 40300 bp, 31 predicted proteins | sample 9134231 | NCBI WGS metagenome assembly JAEEGL01 (sample SAMN16246548, study PRJNA631951) | gut metagenome | biome: gut microbiome; feature: rumen; material: fiber-attached | host: Bos | place: Iran: Karaj | collected 2018-10
TCTCTATTAAAGACTATGGTAAAGGAATAGATGATAGTGATATGCCATTTATCTTTGAAAAATTCTATAGAGGAAATAATTCTAAAGAAAAACAAGGTACAGGTTTAGGATTATATATTGTTAAATATATGATGGAAAAGATGAATGGAAAAGTAGAATTAGAAAATAAAGATGGATTATTAGTTAAATTATTTTTTAAAAAAATGATAAATTAAATTCTTTTCTTAAGGATTTCTTAATATTTCGTATAATATAATGAAGCTGTAAAGGAAAGGAATGATTATGATGAGTAATATAATTTTAAAAGCTAATGAAGTAAGTAAAAGCTTTGCTCATGATGGTGGACAAGTACATGTATTAACTAATGTTAATCTTGATATTTATGAAGGAGATTTTACTGTTATCATGGGTGCTAGTGGATCTGGTAAATCAACATTACTATATGCTTTAAGTGGTATGGATAAAGCAACAAGTGGTAATGTGTTTTATAATGGTATAGATATTAATGAAATGAAGGAAAAAGAACTTACAAAATTAAGACATACAGATTTTGGTTTTGTTTTCCAACAAATGCATTTAGTATCTAACCTTACACTATTTGAAAATGTCTGTATTTCGGGATATTTGAATAAAGATAAGAAAGCAAATGATGTTAAGGAATATGCATCTGAATTACTAAAAAGAATGAATATAGATGATGTTAAAACACACCTACCTAGTCAAGTATCTGGTGGAGAGCAACAAAGAACAGCAATCGCTCGTGCTGTTATAAATAAGCCTAAACTAGTATTTGCAGATGAACCTACAGGAGCTTTAAATAAGAAGAATTCAACAGAGGTATTAGACTTATTATCTGAGCTTAATAATGATGGACAATCTATTATTATGGTTACTCATGATATTAAAGGAGCTATTAGAGCAGATAGATTATTATATTTATCTGATGGTAATATTGTTGGTGAATTTAAAATGCCAAAATATAGTAAGGAAATGGAAAAAAGTAGAGAACAACAAGTTGCCTCTTGGCTTAACAGTTTAGAATGGTAGGTGCTAGTTATGGAAGTACGTACTATTTTAAAGCAAGATATTAAAAAGAAAAAAGGTATATTTATTTGTATAGCTTTACTTACATTATTAATTGTTACTGCATTCTTGACTATATTTGGTGTAAACAATGAATATAAAAGAGGTAGAAAAAAATTAATAAAAGATACTGATACAGAAAATATATTATGTTATATGTATTCAACATTTTATGATTCAACTTTGAATGATAGAATTAAACAAGTTGAAGGAGTTAAAGATAGTAGAGAGATTATAACCCTACAATCTATTAATAATAATCATAGAATTCGTAAAGGGGAAGATCCTAAAAATCTTTCTAAAGTATATGAAAGAAATACATATGTTATAGAAAAATATAGTGATGCAAAGGATCACATTAAATTATTTAATAGTTCGCTAACTGGTTATACAGATATGGCTGACTTACAAAAGGGTGAAATATATTTACCTTTAGGATTAAAAGATAAACTACATTGTAGTGTGGGGGATTATTATGTTGATGATTTTGGTATTAGTATGGAAATTGATGATGAGGGGAATAAAACATACGAATCAGTAGAATATCAATTTAAAATTAAAGGCTTTGTAGCCAGTCCAATGATGGGTTCATATTCTATTGGATGGAAAGAAGTATTTATTTCTGATGAAGATTTTGCTGAAATTTATGAATTGAGTGTAGCAGGAACAGAAGTAATACAAGCTAATTCATTAAGTACTGATAGTAACTTTAGTTTAGTTAATTATGTATATAAGGTATATTCAGATGGTTCAATGTCTGATAGTGAATTATCAAGAAAAGTTACTATAGAAACTAAGTTAGGTGATTTAGCTGAAGGATTGATTATACAAAGTCAATCAACACATTATACAGGCTTATATATTGCGATTATTGGTGGTATATTAGTAGCCTTTGTAATTATATTAGTTGTTGTTGTTTTAATAGTAATATCTAATAGTGTTAGTGGAGAAATAGAAAGTGATTATAAGAAGTTTGGTATACTTAAAGCACTAGGATTTTCTAACTTTAAAATAGGTTTAACATTAAGCCTACTCTATATAATCGCAGAAGTCATAGGTTTAGTTCTAGGCTTAGTTTTATCAATCTTCTTAAAGATATTACTTGGAAAAATGTTTGTTAGTAATACGGCTGTAGCTCCACATAGCTATATAAGCTTTACTAATTTACTTACTGTAACATTAATTGTCTTAGGATCTTCATTATTCTTTATCTTTATTAAGCTATTAAAGATTAGAAAAATATCGCCTATTAAAGCCATTAACGGAAATAGTAATGATATCTATTTCTCACCTAGAATTAATGCGCCACTTACTAAAAGAGGATTATCGTTTTCAATATCTTTAAAGCAAATATTATTCTCTCCAGTAAGATATTTAGGTATCGCACTTGTTATGGCATTTTTAGCATTTGCGATGCTTACAGGTATGAAGGCTGTTGATTTAACAAAAGCTAAAAGTGTTGCCAAATCATTTGGCGTAGACACATCAAACTTATATATTAGTAGCTTTTCAGAGTGTCCACTAAACGAGGAAATGATTGATGAAATAATTAGTGAAGTATCTACTGTAGCTGAAATAGATTATTATCATGCTAAAACAAATCAATATTTCACTTTTGATGGTGATCAATTACTTGGTGAATACTCTATGACACCTGATGCTATTTTAAGTGTTTATAAGGGTAGAACACCAAAATATGATAATGAATTTGTCACTACAAAAAATGTTTGTGAAATGTATAATTTAAAAATTGGTGATAAAGTAAGAATTGCATCTAAAACAGGTGAACAAGAATTTATACTTGTTGGTTTGTATCAAAGCTCAAGAGATACAGGTATGACTTTCTCTATCACATATGATGGAGCAAAGAAAGTTGATGATACAGTTAGAATTCATTACATGACTATAAATGTTAAAGATGAAAGTAAAGTAGAAGATGTAATTAAAAAGCTAGAAGAAATTAATAACAATAGATATAGAATCTATGATACTAGAAAAACAGCTATGGATGATTTAGAGGAATATACAGGTATATCACTAGCTATATGTGCTATTATTCTAGTATTCTCAAGTATATTTGCTTTAGTTACTATTAGATTAATAACTGTTAAATCATTTATGCAAGAGCGTATTGATTTAGGTATTTATAAAGCAAATGGCTTTAATACATTTAAATTAAGAAATACAATGGCTATTCGTTTTATGATTGTAGCCTTCCTAGGCTTAGTAATAGGTTGTATTATGTCTACATTCTTATCAGATATAATGTTAGGATACTTATTAAGCAGCTTAGGCTTAGGTAGAATCGCTAGTCCTAATAGAATTACTAATATGCTTATAGTAATATTAGGTGGAATGCTTATTGTATACTTATCAGCATTTATTGCTAGCCGTAGAATAAAAAGAGTTTCTATTAGAGAATTAGTAGTAGAATAATATTAACCCATCATTTGATGGGTTTTTATTTTCACAAAAATAATACTATGTTATAATAAATTAGAGGTAGTATTATGAAAAAGAAGTATGTGTATAAAAAAAGGCGTCAACCATTTTTTAAACTAATTGGTTTTATATTACGCCCCTTTGTTAAAAAGCCTAAAAAAATAATAAATTATAATGAAACAATAGAGGATAAAGCTATTATTTTATCTACTCATTGTGGTAAGAATGGGCCTTATTGTTTATCACAGTATTTACCTATTAAGCATGCCACTTGGGGTGCTGGAGAAATGATGGGAAAATACAGAGTTAGGCGTAGATATTTACGTGATGTATTGTATCGCCAAAAGCTACATAAAGGCAAATTCTCATCAAGTGTAAAAGCCACATTTGAAGCCTTTTTTAGCCCTTTTATTTATAAAGGAATGTCTGTTATACCCACATATACTGATATTCATTTTATGACTACACTTAAAGCAAGCTTTGGAACCTTAAATAATAATCTACCAATAGTAATTTTTCCTGAAGATTCTACTGATGGATATTTTGAAATATTAAAGAGTTTATTACCTGGTTTTATCCATTTATCAGAAAGATACTATAAAAGAGATAATATAGACTTACCAATATACCCAATGTATTATCACTACAAAGAAAAAGTCATTATTATTGGTAAGCCACTATATATTAGAAAGCTAAAAGAAGACAATTTAACAAATGAAGAAATTTGTGAATTGTTTAAAGATAAAATCAACAATTTATACCTAGATTATAAAAAAGCCAACGAAAAAGAGTAGTTGGCTTTTAAAATTAAAACATAATTTCTATTTTTTAATTTTAATATTTTGTATTATAATAATAACTAGGAGTATATGCATATGAGAAAAATTGAACATAGTATAAAATATAACATCTTAAGTTTGTTATTTTTAATTGCATATATTGGATGTATGTTCGTATTAGTTGTTGAATCTCTAACACCAGGTACTAAATCAGCCCAAAAGTCTAATGCTGTTGGTAATGCTGTAGGTGGATTTATTAATGACTTAGGTGGAGATCAAGCTAAAGAGATTGATGCTACTGGTTGTAATATTAATCTTGGAAAAGAACATGTTTTTTCTGTTGGCGAAAATTATAAATTAAACGTTGAAACATATCCACTTGATTCAACTCATAAATCATATGAATACTATTCATCTGATGAAACTATTGCTACGGTTTCTAAAAATGGTATGGTTACATTTGTTAGTAGTGGTACTGTAACTATTAAGGCTATAAATACAGTTCAAAAAGAAATTTATGATGAAGTAGCTTTAATTGTTAATGATATTATGCCTACTAAATTAACAACAACAATTCTTAATGCTACATACAATGAAGAATTAAATTGTTATGAAGTAGAAAAGAATGTAAGCTATAAAATAGATAATTTAATAGAACCAGATAATGCCACAAGAAGAATTGTCAAATATAACATTAGTGATAAATCAAAAGTAAGTATTAAAAATGATATTATCTATCCTAAAGAGGTATGTGATAATTTAATCATAATTGAGGCATACATTACTGAAGATGTTAAAAATTCTATTTTACTTAAGATAAATGCCAAGGAAGTAATAGAAGAAAAGGTAAATCTAGAATCTATTACATCAAACAATATTAATACTTATGTTGATCAAACAAGTCTACTTACTCCATATATTAAATATAATCCTACATATACTTCAACTGAATTTAAGGGCTATGTTTTAGAATCTCTTGATACAAGTATTTGTACAATAAATGATAATAAGATTAAGGTTATGGGAGTTAGTGGAAATTGTCAAATAAAAATAACTTCTAAATATGATTCAAATATTTCTACTACTATTATAGTTTATGTAAATAATAGAAGTAATATAACTAATTTTGATGTCAATTATTCAAAGGTTATGTATGTTAATGATAGACAAAGATTATCTATCAAAAACATTAGACCTACTGATTCTAAATTGAAATCATTTACTATAAATAGTTTAGATACTAGTATTATTGAAGTAGAAAGTAATGGCTATATTAAGGCAAAATCTACTGGTAGCTGTAATATGGAAGTAACAGCTATAGATTCAAATAATCACTCTATCACAAAAACTATAAGCATTACCGTAAATGAAAAGCCATTAACAATAGTTGATGATTTTACGATTAATTATGTAAGTGGTGAAACACCTGCCTTATATATGGGTGATGATATCAACTTAAAGAACTACTTTAAGATATCTAAATTCTATAACCTAGAAAATGAAATTAATCCAGAAAACAAGAATTATTATTTCAGTTTTGATGAAAAAGATGCTGAAATTAGTAGTGGTACTATTAAGTTTATAAAGTATGGTTTAATTAATGGTTATATCTATTATATAAATGAAGATGAATCAATAGTTTATAAACAAATAAGTATTTATGCTTTAGCTAAATTTAATATTGTTAGTGATTTAAGATCAACTAGCTACAATCTAAGCGTAGAAGATTATCTAGATTTTAAAATAGAGGATGAATATGAAAATCAAAAATATCATTTTGATGTAATAGGTACATCTATTAAATATAGAATGAATAATAAATTCTTTAGAGTTACCGCAAGTGATAGTGGTGAATCTAAGCTTGTTATTACTCCTATTATTGATGATATAATCTTTGATAGTTTAAAATATGAAATTACCTTTGTTGCAACTGATGTATATACTACTACATTAGATATAAAATTCTTTAATAAAGAAAAAGAATTAGAATATAATGATGATACTATTTTATATGTTAATAGTGAATATAATTATAAAGGTGTATTTGATGAAGGGACAACAAGATATAGTATTGTTCTTGAAACAGAAGGTTTTATCAAAATATATTATGATTCTTTTGTACCTTTAAAAGCTGGTAATTTAAAAATAACATTTATAGAAAACTGTAGTGGAATAAAAAAAGAATATAATTTCAAGGTAAGAAATTATATAAATATAGAAAGTAAAGTGTATAATATTAGTGGATCATATCATTATAGTGATGGTAAGATTGAAATAATTAATGGTGAAAGTGCGAATATCAACTTAGCTTTCACAAAAGATTCTACATATAAAACAGTTACATATAAATCAACTGATGAAAACATACTTAAAGTATATGAAGATGGCACAATAGAGCCAAAAAAACAAGGTGAAGCTGAAATTATATTAACAGTTAATGATGGATTTGAATTTAAGGAATATACTATTAAGTTTATCGTACATAAGAAGAACATTATTGATAATATGACGCAATTTATGTATTATGTAAGAAAAGGTTTAGGACATTTTGGAGCATTTTTGATATTAGCAATATTCGCAAGTCTTACATATGCCTTTATATTTAGAGGTAGATTATATTTTGTAGGTGTAGCTATAAACTTTGCCTTTGGTTTCTTGTTCGCAGGATTCACTGAATATCTTCAAACTCTAACACCAGGTAGAGTAGGATGTATGTCTGATATTATTATTGATTATTCAGGTTATACTTCTTCAGCTATAACTATTACGATAATATTTACCATTATTTATGTTGTTAAGTTCTTTAAAAATAGAACTATAAAAACAGATAATAGTATTGAAAGTATTGCCTTAGAAAATAGTAGTGAAGGCTATGAAGAAAATATAGTTATAGATAATGTTAATGAAAAAGAAAAAGCAGAAGAAAAAGAAACAGCTGATGAGTAGAGGTGTTAACATGACAGAAGAAATGAAAGAAATAGAATATAAAAGAGCTAGAAATCTTATATCTGATGATTTAGATAAATGTATGGAAGCTAAAAAGATATTTACTGATCTTGATGATTATAAAGAATCAAGAAGATTCTTACAAGAAGTAACTATTAAAATAAATGTTATGATTGAAGATTTAGAAGTACAAAAGGAAGAAGATTATAATAGAGCTATTGAACTAATTAGCAGTAATCCTACAGCTCAAAAGCATGACCAAGCTATTAAGATATTTAGAAGTCTAGATGATTATAAAGATTCTAAAGAAATTCTAGATAGACTACTAGTTGAAAGAGAAAAGATGATGAAAAAAGATAAGAAGAATTTAGATAGATTTAAATTACTTGGCTATCTTTGTGCAGGACTTGGTGTAATCATGATAGTACTTATAATATGTGCAGTAATTTGGAGTATTGTTTCAAATGGTGGTGCAGAATAAAAAGGCTTATTCAAGCCTTTTTTCTTTTAAGTCTATTTGAATTTCTTCATTACTATTTTCTACAATAGGGTCTTGCTCTTTATTTCCATTCTCTTTAGTTTCTTCAACTACTATTTTCTTTTTTCTACCACGCTTTTTCATTTGATCTTCCATACTAATATATTCATCGTTTCTATATACAATTATGAAGAAGATGAATGATAATATTAAGGCATAAGCTAGTATTAGATAGAAGACATAATAACTTGTAGCATCTATTACATGTCCTATACCTATTCTAACTAATGCTTGATATACATTAATAACAAATGTTGCTACTATAATAGCTAAACCACCATTGTGCTTTCCTGTAATATGTACAATAAATTGTCCCCATAAGAAAGCATGTATACCCCAGGTTATACCCTTAGTTAAACCAGCTATAACAATTATAGGTAGAACACCACCATAAGCATTTGCAAAGAATCTAATGATTGCACAGAATACAGCAATGGCATATAAGTGTTTAAATTTAAATTTCTTTTTAAATCTATATAAGAAAATTATTACAGCACATTCAACAACAATAAATGATGCCCATAAGTATCCATAGGTATCATAGGTGAAGCCTTTAGTTGTTTCCATATATGTACCATAGAAGTCATCACCAACATTCATTGTACCAACAAATATTGTAAAGAATATAGTAAACAATATAAATTGCTTATGGGTGATAAGGGCTTTAACATCCCTTTTTTGGTGCTTTTCTTTATCAAGGGTAATAGGAAGCAATATACTAAATACAGCAGACAATCCTGTAAATAACATTGCTACTAAGCTTGATACAAAGAATGAACTGAATTTTGTAATACAACCAGCTAAAGATAAGCCTAGCACATAAGCTATAGAACCATATACTCTAACCTTTGAATAATCGGTATGTTCATGGTTTGAACATACAGAAGCAAAGGCTTCAAGTATACCAAAGTTATTTGCTTGAAACATGTTATATAAAATAATTACAACAAGTAAGGCATAATAGCTTGTGAACTTAAAGAAGAGGAATATACATATAGCATTTAATATGGTAATTACGGTATATATATTTTTCGTTACTTTAACATTTTTACAAATAATTGAATATATTGGTGATAAGCTTATACCTACTATTGGAGGTATAGCTAGAAATAAACCAATAACTTTCGCATTAAAACCTAAGTTCTTATAGTATATTGCTAAGAAAGGTAAAAACATTGCTTCGGCACAAAACTTTAAGAAAAATAAGATCTTTAATTTTGTTAAATTACTTAAATTAAGTTTATTTGTCATATCTTTACCTCCTTTATAATTTAATTATATTAAAAATATAAAAAACTAATACAGATTTTTTTAAAAACTGTATTAGTTTTCTAATCTTTTTTGTTTTATTTCTGATTCTAAATTATTAACATAATCATTATTATGATAAACGATAACAAAATATAGTAAAACAAGTATTAAAATATAAGATATTACTAAGTAGAAGATGAAGTAGCTTGTGGCATCAATTAATCTACCTAGAACTATCTTCATAATAGCTTGATATAAATTAAGTGTCATAACAGCTATCATAACAGCAAATGTTCCATTTTTCTTTCCTACAATATTTACGATAAACTGTGCCCATAAATAAGAATGTATTCCCCATGTGATACCACGAGTTAATCCTATTAATACTATGACATATAGTGGAGCATTTAATGCGCTACAGAAATATCTAATAATAGGGAAAAATATTGCTAGAAAATAAAGTTGTCTAAATTTAAATTTTTTTCTGAAGCTAAACAAGAATATTATAACTAAACCTTCTACAACTATAAATGATGCTTGTAAATAACCATATGTATCATTAGAGAAGCCTTTAGTTTCTTTTAAATATGTTGAATAGAAGTCATCCGCAACATTTGTTGTACCTATAAATAAAGCCATAAATATAATAAATATAAAATACTTTCTAGTTTTAAATAATGCCTTTAAATCACGCTTTTCTACTACTTCATTAGTTGGAGTAACATGTAAGAAGAAGCTAAATATTATAGCTATTAAAGTTAGACCACCAGCTATACATATAGCGAAGAAATAAGAATTCATTCTTGTTAGAAAACCAGATAAAATTAAACCAGCTACATAAGCAAAAGATCCATATACTCTAACCTTTGAATAATCTGTATTATTATTTGCAGCACATACAGAAGAGAAGGCTTCTAAGAGTCCAAAGTTATTCGCATGGAAGATATTAAATAGAATAATAACTGTAAGTAATCCAGTAAAATCAGTTAGCTTAAAGTATAAAAACATACATACTAAACTAATAATACTAATTATGGAGAAAGTCATTTTAGCTACTTTAACATTTTTACAAACAATTGAATATATTGGTGTTAGACATATACCAATTAAAGGTGGCATAGCAATGAATAAACCAATAGTTGTCTCACTAAAGCCTAGGCTTTTATAGTATAAGGCTAAAAAGGGTATAAACATAGCTTCAGCCATAAACTTTAAGAAGAAGATAATCTTTAGTTTAGTTAGATCTTTCATAGCTATACCTCCTTTACTATTTGTTATTATAGATAAAAAATGTCAAAAATTCTAATAAAATTTATATGCTCATATAAAAAAAATAAGGCATTTTGTTTGCCTTATTTAATCTTTCTTCCAATACCGAATCTATTTCTAACTTTTGCCATTTTCTTTCTAGCTAGATATGTAGCATAATCTCTACCATTATCAAGTATTTCATCAAGTTCTTTAGAATTAATTAATTCATTATATTTTTCTTGAATAGGTTTAATTTCATTAATTACTATTTCAGCTAAATCAGTTTTAAATTCAGCATAACCTTTACCATTATATTTAGCTTCAATATCTTCATAACTTAAACCAGTCATACAAGAGTAGATACTCATTAAATTTGATATACCAGGTTTATTTTCTTCATCATATTTTACAGTTCCATCTAAATCAGTTACTGCACCTTTTATTTTATTTTTGATTTGGTTAATATCGTCTAATATACCAATATAAGCTTTAGGGTTTGGATCTGATTTGCTCATCTTTTTAGTTGGATCAATTAATGACATTATTCTTGCACCCTTATCTGCAATATATGGCTCAGGTACGACAAATGTATCTCCAAATTTAGAATTAAATCTAATAGCTAAATCTCTAGTTAATTCAAGGTGTTGCTTTTGATCTTCACCTACTGGAACAATGTTTGTATCATATAATAAAATATCTGCTGCCATTAAGCATGGATAAGTTAGAAGTGCTGTTGTTACACCTTCAACATGACGTTTTTTCTTATCCTTATATTGAGTCATTCTTTCAAGTTCTCCAATACCACCGATGCATTGCATCATATAACCTAATTCAGCATGTTCTAATACTTCTGATTGAATGAATAAATGTACTTTACTTGGATCTAAGCCACATGCAATGTATACTGCAGCTAAGCTCTTAATATTCTTTCTTAATGCTTGTGGATCTTGAGGAATAGTAATCGCATGTAAATCAGCGATGAATACTAAAAAGTCTATATCTTCTAATTCATTTTGTAGCTTAACAAAATTCTTAATTGCTCCTAAATAGTTTCCTAGTGTTATTATTCCTGTTGGTTGAATTCCTGATAATAATCTTTTCATTTTTTAACCTCCATTTTTAACATACATAACTATTATACATAAAAATAGGTTGATTATCAATTAAAAAGTGTGTTAAACTATATTTAGGTTTTTAATTAAAAATTAAAAAGGAGGTATTTTTATGGTTAAGATTTATATTACTCCAACATGTTCATCATGTAGGAAAGCAAAAAAGTGGTTAGAAGAACATAATGTCAAATATAAAGAGATTAATCTTTTAACAACAAAACTAACAAATGAAGATATTAATCTAATACTTAAAAATACCGAAAATGGATTTGATGATATCATTTCACCTAGATCAAAGGTTATTAAAGATGGAAACATTGATATAAATGAAATGACTGTTAGTGAACTTAAACAATTCATTATAGATAATCCTACCATTTTACGTAGACCTATTATAGTAGATGATAAGAGACTACAAATAGGATATAACGAAGAAGATATTGATATTTTCATGCCAGAGGATTTAAGAAAGCTAATGATTAGTGTATGGTGTGAAAGTGATGAAGATTGTGATTATAAAACTATCTTAAAAAGATATTTAGAGGAATCAAGAAAAAACGATAAAAAATAAGGTGATTATATGTATGCTTTAAGGGTAGAAAATTTAACAAAGACATATAAAAAGATTAATGTGTTAGATTCTTTATCTTTTAGCATTGAAAAAAACACTATTAATTGTTTTATGGGTTTAGATGAATTAACTAATACATTTCTAGCTAGAATCCTTAGTTTAACATCAAAACCAACAAGTGGCGATATTTATTATTTTGACTCTTTAAAAAACCATTTAAATAATTATGATAACGATGTAAGCTTAATGCCATCTACACTAGGCTTATCTGAACATTTAACTGTATATGAAAACTTAGTATTAATGGCTCAGTTAAGACATATTAAGGTTAAAGGTATAAAAGAATTAGTAGTAGAATATATGAATAAATATGGTTTAAGTGATAGACTTGATGATAAGGTTAAAACCTTATCTCCATCTTTAAAAAAATTAGTATCCTTTGTCCTAACTATTATGGCAGATACTAAGGTAGTAATACTAGATGAACCATTTAAGGATATAGATATAAAGACAAGAAGAATGTTAATAGAATATATTAAAGAATTAAAAGCTATTAAAACATTCATTATTTTTAATGAAATACCTGATACAGCTTTAGAGTTGGCTGATAATATATATTTCTTAAACAGTAAATCATTAGAAAAAGTAGATAATATAACTGATTCAAAAGAATTAGAAAAATTATTACTAAATGCGGAGGTGAGATAATGTATTCTTTCTTTCCTTTCGCTAGAAGAACTTATAGAGAAATATTAAGAGATCCTGTAAGCTTAATATTTGGTATGGCATTCCCTTTAGTACTTATGGTTATCTTACAAATTGTTTGTAAGAACTTAAGTAATCAAGGTTTAGATGTCTTAGAATGTTATGAAATAGATAAATTAATGATAGGTATATCTGTTTATTGTTTCTCATTCACATCATTTTATGCAGGTATAAGAGTTTCAAAGGATAAAAATGAAGGTTATATACAGAGATTCTATTCTTCAAATTTAAAATTAGAAGATTATGTCTTAGGTTATATTGCTCCATTTTTGTTAATTACTTTTATGCAATCAGTAATGTGTGTTACAACAGCCTTTATATTAGATGCTATATTATCACTTGATAAATTACATTTTGGTTTTAATTACATTTTACTTATTGCTATGATGATACCATGTGAATTAGTATTTATATGTATAGGCTTAATGCTAGGCTGTAGCTTCAGAGCTAGAGAAAGCTTTGCTATATTCATTGGTATAATACTTGTTACTATTATGACAGGTAATATTTTCTTTCCAGCATCAAGCTTTGGAAATGGTTATGTAATATTCTGTAAGATACTGCCGTTTTATCCAACTGTCACAGCCTTAAGCTGTCTATTAAATGGCTTATCTGATGCATTTCCGTATTATTTTGTAACTATAGCTTATTTAGTAATTTTATTACTACTAGCTGTTATTATATTTAGAATTAAGATGTATAAATAGGAGGTCTTAGTGTGATTCAAGTAATAAAAATAAAACTACCATACATAATTACATTCATCATATTTTATTTATTATTTGAAGCTATGACATTTAGTTTTGTTGGTATGAGCGGTATAGGTAAATACTTTACCCTTGATATCCTACTTGTCCTATTCTTTACATCTTTTACTATGCTCTTTAAATCGAATAAAGTAACCATAATACTCTTAAGTATAATGATGTTTTTTATAATGGCATTATTCTTAGTTAATGCTCATTTGTATAAAATATTTGGTGATATTTTATCTATTGGCTATTTAGAAGTGTTAGATGAAGCTACAGGAGTATTTAGCTGGTCATTTATTAATTTTGAAGTTATAATATTAGGCTTATTTGTGTATTTCTTATTTATATTAAGCTGTTATATAATCGCAAACATAATGAGAAATGTTAAATATAATTTAGAGCGTGATTATATTGTTAGTGGATTATTCCAAACAATATTTACGACTTTAGTAGTTGGTTTATTATTATCATTTAATGTAAAACAGGCTGATAAAAATACATTTGTTAATGGTTTAAAAATAAATGATCAAACATATGTTAAAACATTAACAAAAAAAGCTTTTAAACATTATGGTATGTTAGGTTTCTTCTATAAGGATGTTGAAGTTAGAACTAGAAGTAAAAGTAAAGCAATTAGTATTAATTCTAATTATGATTCAGATAGCCAATATGAAGGTCTACTTAAGGGTAAAAATGTTTTAACAATAATGGGAGAAACACTACAAGATTATGTTATATGTAAGGAGTTAACACCTAACTTATATAAATTACAACAAGAAGGACTACATTTTACAAATAATTATTCTGTTAATAAGACAGATATGAGTGAAATGATAGGTATAACTGGTAGTTATTATTCATTCTATGATGCTGAATATGATGTTGATTTTGGTATACCTAATGTTTTAAAAGGAAAATATAAAACAACATATGTTCATGATAATAAACCACAATTCTATAGTAGAGATAATTTGATGAGATATTTTGGTTTTGAAAATACTTATTTCCATAGCGATATGTATAGTGATGATTTTACTAATGATATTTATCCTGATGGTTTACCAGGATGGGAAGATAATGATTGGCACTGGGCAGGAGATTATACTCTTGATAGTGTAACTATAGATTTAGCTTTGCCTCACTTAGTAGATGAAAATAAGCCATTCTATTCTTTCTGGACATCTTTAATTATGCATGGACCTTATTCAGCTGGTGATTATAGTAATAAGCAATTATATAGGAACTTAGGCTATAATTATCAAGTAGAACAAGCTATAGAAAATAAAAAATGGAAGAACCCACTAGAGGGTGTTGCGAAGTATGAAGATTATATGAAATATATGGAATGCGCAGCAATGGATTTTGATAAAGCAATAGGAAAAGTATTAGACTATTTAGAAGAAAAAGATTTACTTGATGATACACTACTTGTAATATATGGAGATCATGAGGCATACTATCATGATATATATCTAAAAATGGCTAATACAACAGATATTACACAGGTTGATAAGTTGTATCAAACTACTATGATTATGTATAATAAAGACTTAAATGAAAGATATGAAACTGATTATGGAACTCATGAAGTTAATACCTTCTCATCTCCATTAATTGTTGCTCCAACAATTCTAGATCTAATAGGTGTAAGCTTTGATAAAAACTGGTATGCAAACTATTCTATTTTTGATACTAGATATATTAAATCATTCTATTCATACCAACAAAGTGCCTTTATGGATAATCATTTCTATTCATCAGATTTAGAGAAAATAGATTATGCTAGTGATAAGAATCTAAATAATGAATCATTCTTATATGATTCTATAAGATTATTAGAGCGTTTAAGCTATATAGACCTCTTATATGAAAATAGTATGATTACTAGAGAATAAATTGACTTTGAGTTTATAATTATGTATAATTATATTGATAGGAGAGTGTTTAAAATGGTATTTGAAAAAATTAAAGAAATTATTATAGATGAATTAGGAATTGATGAATCAAAAGTAACTATGGAAGCTAGATTTAGAGAAGATCTAGGTGCTGATAGCTTAGATGCTGTTGAAATCATCATGCAAATTGAAGAAGAATTTGGTGTTGAAATTAATGAAGATGTTATCCAAAACATGAAGGTTATTGGAGATATCGTAAAATACATCGAAGAAAACAAATAAAAGCCTTTTGGCTTTTTTTAATATAAAAGGGGATTAATATGCAATATAACTTTAGGGAAGTTGAAAAAAAGTGGACTATCTACTGGCAAAATAACAAGGTGTTTAAGAAGATGAATGATAATTTTCGTCCTCGTTTTTTTGCATGTAATAGATATATTAATCCTAATAGAAAAAATATAAACTTAAGCGAATATAAATCTTTATTTATAAGTGATGCTATATCAAGAATTAAAAGAATGAAAGGATATAATGTCTTATATTCTATTGCTTTTGATTCTTTTAATGATGAGGCTGAAGAATATGCGATTAAAACAAGTAATAGTCCTTTTGAATATGCTAAAAGAAATATTCATAATCTATTAGATAGATTTGATAGACTAGGTATAAGCTATGATCCTGAGCTTGCTTGTAACTCAGCTAATAAGGATTTCTATAAGTGGAGTCAATGGCTATTTACAAAACTATATGAAAAAGGTGAAGCCTTCTTAAAGGAAGATAAATATTATTACTGTGATGTTTTAAGAAAAAGAATTAAGCTTGATGAATTATATTTTGATGGTAAAGTCTTAAGAACAAAATTAGAAAACTATACTGTAATAGAGAAAAAAGAGAAGAATTGGTATATAAAATTAGATACTTATAATGAAAGAATATTAAATAGCTTAGATGATTTAAACTATAGTAAAGAAATAAAAGAAGAAATTAAAGATACTATTGGCAAAAATGAAGGTTATAATTTAAAGTTAAAAGTAGATGGTACTAATATTTTCTTTAATAGTTTCACTAGAAGAGTAGATAATTTATTTGGCGCAACATTTTGTTTAATATCCCCAAAAAATAAATATCTATATGATATTACTTATGGTGATGAATTAGAAGATGTAAAAGAATATATTAATAATAATATTGATAATAAAGAAGTTTTAGGTGCTTTTACAGGTTCATTTATAATTAACCCTGTTAATGGTAAAAAGTTACCTATTTGGGTATCTAATTATTTTATGGATCAATATGAATCTAATTTTAAAATATGTGTTCCTTCATGTGATATTTTGGATTATGAATTTGCAAAAACTTATGGGCTTGATATTATTAAAGTAATAGATGATGATATTATTCCAAATGTCTTTGATGGACCACATATTAATAGTGAATTTGTAAATGACTTAGATATTAATAGTGCCAATGAAAAAGTTATAAATTTCTTAATTGAAAATGGTTATGGTGAAAAAACTATTACCTATAAGCTTAAGGATATTTGCTTATCTAAGCCAATTTTCTTTGGTGAACCATTCCCTTTAGTTTATAAGGATGATCAAACTATTAAGATGCTTAATAGTACAGAATTACCACTAGAATTACCTAATATAGTCGTTAAAGAAACATTTAATGAATATTCACCATTATATAATGCAAAGGAATGGCTAAATGTATTCACTAATAGTGGTAAGCATGGTTTAAGAGATACTAATACAATGAACAATTACTCATCTAGCTCATGGTTCTATTTAGCATTTATATTAAAGAGTAATGCGGGATTAATGCCTATAAATAGTCCTGATGCTAAATATGAAATGAATAAATGGTTACCAATCAATTTATATATTAGTGATAATAAAAATGTTTTAGAGCTTATTTATCAAAAATATATGTTATATACATTATCTGATTTAGATTATGTAAAAGAATGTGAACCATATACTAATTTAATAACTATGGATAAAATAGACTTAAACTTTAGTATTGATGAAGTGTTAGATAAGTATGGATCTGATGTATTTAGATTATTTGTTCTAAATAGTAGTGATAATATTGATCTAATGGATTTAGATTTATTTAGAAGATTAATAGATAGATTAATTAGATTATTTGAACTAGAAATCACAGATGAAAAAATAGATAATTCTTATTTAGCTCTTGCAGAAGAGGTATCTAAATTATATGATGAATATAAATTTAAGGAAATAATCGATTTATTATCTAATAAGATTAATGATTTATTAAAAGAAAAATCTATAAGCAAAAGAAACTTAGCTATTTTATTAAAACTTATAAATCCACTTGCTCCATTTGTAAGTGAAGAATTATATAGTGAATATATAAGCAAAAAGAATATTTTATCATTTGAAGAATGGCCAATAATGGACTAATTTATTTTATTTGTCTATTATTGGTTTTTTTGTTGAAACAACGAGACATTTTGTTATATAATTTAATTAAGGAGGATTTATATTAATGAAAAAGTCACAAATTTTTAGTATTTGTACAATTGTACTAGCTGCATTAGGATTAGTTCTTTATTTATTCTTAGACGCAGTTAAAGGCGGCGGTGTAGCTTACAATGGATTAGAAGTAATGTTCGGTAAGAAGGAAAGTACAATTTTAGGAGATATAACTATCTTTAAGTTCTCTTTCTTATTATTTATTGGCTTCTTATGCGCAATCGCTGGTTTAGTTTTAACTATTTTACCAATGGCTGGTGTTAAGTCTAAATTATTCCCAATCATCGCATTAGCATGCTTCGTAGTTGCTGCTTTATTCGCATTCTTGACTAAGTCTTGCTGTGTTTTAGGCGATGGATCTATGGGTGCTGATGGTGCTGATTTAGGTATTGGAGCAATCATCGCTGGAATTCTTTATATTCTTGCTGGATGCTCATCAGCTCTACCAATTGTATTAAAAGACTAAAATAATAAAGAAAGCATCGTAATGATGCTTTTTTTATTGTATAATAATAGTGGTGATATTATGGATATTTTAAGTATTATTGAAAAGAATAAAAATAAAGAGGATAAAGCCATAATTAAAGAATATGATGAATTAGAAGATTATTATTCTGATAATCTAGGAGCTTATATATTTCCAAATGGTGTTATGTTTATGAATGATTTTGATATCAACATAGATATTTATACAACATATATTTATGCATCTAATATGAAATGTAGAAATTTATATGCAACAGACATGGTAAAGATTGATAGTATTAAAACTAATAGCTTATATGGTAAAGCTGTAGTTTGTATGAAAGATTTAGAAGCAAAAGAAGTATTTTATGAATCAATAGTTACTGTAATGGGTAAAAATAAATGCAAAAAAATGAAAAAAGAGGATTAGTCCTCTTTTGTTTTATCTCCTTGATATATCCTATTTTTTCTCATATATTTATCTATTTCGTTTAATACAACAAACTTTTTTAAACTCCAAGTTGGTTCAATTAATAATTCTTTATCGGAATCACCTGTAAGTCTATGTATGACTATAGATAGTGGTATATATTCTAATTGTTTAGCTACAATTTCAACATATTCATCTCTAGTTAAGATATGGAATTTTTCTTTATTATATAATTCTTCAAGCTTAGTGTTTTTCATAACATAAAGCATATGTATTTTAATTCCATCTATACCTAGTTTACCTACATATTTGGCTGTCTCAAGCATCATATCTCTTGTTTCATAAGGTAAGCCATTTATGATGTGTACGACAGTTGAAATATTCGCATCCTTAAGCCTTTTAATACAATCATCAAATTGTTTTAAAGTGTGTCCTCTATTTATTAAAGTAGAGGTTTTTTCATGTATAGTTTGAAGCCCTAATTCTATTTGGACAAACGTCCTTTTATTTAGTTCTTTTAGGTATTCTAAACATTCATCAGTTATAGAGTCACAACGTGTTGCAATAGATATACCTATTATATTTTTATCTAAGCTTAAAGCTTCTTCGTATTTTTGTTTTAATTCTTCAAGTGGGGCAAATGTATTTGTGTTAGCTTGAAAATAGACAATGTAATAGGCATCATTCCATTTTTTCTCCATCATTTTTTTGATATCTATAAATTGTTCAGATATACTTTTATCCTTACTTCCAGCAAAATCACCACTACCATTACAGAAAATACAACCTGAATGAGGACATTTGAAATTACCATTTAAGGATATTTTAAACACTTTTTTACCATATTTTTCTTTATAGTAATTACTTAGAGTATTAAAATGCTTTTCATCATTCATCAAATTCATATTACCACCACCTAAATTATAGCATTTAATATTTTGAAATTATAATAATTTTTTTCTACAAAACCAACAATATATATGTTATAATATATATTGAGAGTGCAGGAGATATATTATGTTTAGAAGAATTAAAGCTAGTTTAGCTAGTCCTAGTCAAATTTCATCGTTTAGAAAAGACAATATTGGACTAGTCTTATTATATATAATTTGTTTATGTTTCCTTGTTTCTATTCCTACACTAATTAAAAGTGTAAAAAGAAATGGAATCCCTGAACAAACAAAATTAGAAATTAGATCCTTTTTAGTTGAAAATAGAAATAATCTTCCTAAAGGTACTATAGAAAATAATACCTTAACTATTACAGAACAAAAGGAAGGATTCTATTTAGGAGATGTAATGGCCATTGAATTTCCAACAGATGATATAGAGCCAATTCAATTTGCATCTCAAAATATTTATTATGTTTTAAGAATAAATGATCATAATGTAGAACTTTATTTTTTAGGAAACAAAATAAAAACAGCTACTTATACAGAGCTTGGATTAGATGGTTTTGATTTAGCTTTTGTTGATATAGCTGATTATAAAACAAGAACATTAGAATTTGAAAGAATAGAACATGCTATGGATAGCGTGTTTAACGATATTAAGCCTATGTGGGTTACTATTAATGTTGTTGCTGTATTTGTTAAAACAGTATTTATAACATTAATTCTTGATTTAGTATTTGCCTTCTTATCCTTAGGAATAAGAGGATTAACATTCAAAGAAATATATGTCATTATCCTATATTCTTTTGTGGTAGAAATTATAGGAAGATTATTTGATGAATTATATGGCTTAGATTTCTGTGCATATATTGGTGTTATATTAGGTATTATATATTATGTTATTGCCTTAAGGTCAATGACAGTATTTAGAATAGAAGATAAATAAGGGAGTGGTATATGTGAATATTTTTGATGTCGTTCCTGCTAATTTCTTTAGCATTTTAGCTTCCAAAAATAAGTGTATATATTATGATTGCTTAAAGCTAATCTATGATTTATACGACCGTAAAATGGGCTTTGATGTTACTAGAGAAGAAGCTATGGAAGAGTTAGTTGACTATTTTGAGGAGAGTCCAGATTTAGAGGAAGAGGATTGTAATATCAATCAAACTCCAAGAGAAAAAGCTAATTATGTCTTAAATAGATTAGCTCAAACAGGTTGGATAGTACTTGAAACTGATAACGATTATAACGATTTAGTAAGCTTTAGATATTATGCCTTAACAGTCTTAGAAGGCTTTGATAGAATAGCTACACCTCAAGAGGAAGATGAAAGTGATTATGCTGTATTTGAATATAAAGGTTACTTATATTCTATCTATTCACTTTTAACTAAATCTGCAGATAGCGAGCTTAACTTAGTTTTAAATCAAGTTGCTAGACTAGCAATTGAGTTTATTGGCGAAATCAAAAAGATTAATCTTAAGCTTAGAGATTACATCACAAGCATAAGCGAAAATACAGGTGTTAGAGAGCTTATGGAAAAATTAATTGATTATAAGACTCAATTAGTTGATAAGTCATATCAAAGATTAAAGACATTTGATAATGTTGATAGATATAAGCGTAGAATATTAGAAAAGCTTGAAGAAGTATATTCTAACCAAGTATTAATGAATAAACTAATTGGTGCTTATATGATCGATAAGAATGCGACATATGAAGAAGCTGAATTTGCTTTAACTAGATCAATAAATGATACAATTGATATTTTCAATAACCTAGATGATTTAATCATAGATATTGAACAAAAGAACAAAGTATATGTCAACTCAACAATTACAAAGATTAAGTTCTTATTAAATAATGAAACAGATACACTTGGAAAATTAAATTATATTTTGAAGTTCATGACTACTGATAAGGGATTAACAGATAGACAATTAATGAGTAAAATAGAAACACTATTCACTATTTCTCAACAACAACAATTACAAATTAATTCCTTACAAACACCAAAGATATTCTCTCGTCCTATCGAAAGTAGTGCTTTAACTGTTCATGATAGACCTGACTTAGACGAATTACAAAAAGCTTTCTTAGAAGCATATAATTCTAAGTTTAGTGAGGTTGCGATAAAAAAATATGTCGATATGATTTTATCGAAGACAGAAACTGTTAGAGCTAGTGAAATGTTTGGAAACAATATCGATAGCGAAGGAATGACAAGGTTACTATATGTTTTAGTATATGGAACTACATCTGATGGCTATGAAATAACAAAATTAAATGAAAAATACGAAACCGATAGATTCTTAATCAACGATTTCGAGATTGCAAGGAGATAAGATTATGAGTTTTATAGAAAGTTATGAAAAATTTAATGATAAAGAAAAACAAATGTTTTCTAATGTATGTAATCAGTTATTATTTAATAACTTCTTATCAAAAGAAAAGAAGGACACAAAGGATGCTTATTACTTTGTTTTAAACTACAAGAGAATGTTTGATGAATATTTTGAAGTTATGGGTTGGGAAGTAATCCTTTCAAGTGAAAATGGAGCTATCCAATTATACAATAGAGAGAATAAGAACTTATTTAGATTAAAAAAGAACGAAAGTATAATTCTTATAATCTTAAGAATCTTATATCAAGAAAAGGTTACATCTTATACAGATAGTGGTAACTCTGTAAGTGTTAAGGTAGATGAAATCCACCAAAAATACGAATCACTAGAATATAAGAAGAAGATTTATAAGACTGATTTAGTATCTATTTTAAGAATGTTCAAGAGATTTAATCTTATAGAGCCTCAAGGCGATGTTACTAGAGGTTCATGTGACATTGTCATTTATCCAACTATATTACTTGCGGTAAATAACTACAATATTGAAGTATTGTATCAAATGCTACAAAGCTATGATGGGGGTGCAGTAGATGAAGAAGCTAACTAAGATTAAATTAATTAACTGGCATTATTTCTCAAATGAAACAATTGAAGTTAAAAATGATATATTACTTACTGGTGCTAACGGCGCAGGTAAATCTACTATTATTGATGCCATTCAATATGTTTTAACTGCTGGAGAACAAAAATTCAACTTAGCCGCAAATGAATACTCTAACCGTGAACTTAGAGGTTATGTATGCTGTAAATTAGGCTTAGATGATAAAGAATATTTAAGAGAAGGCGATGTAACAACACATGTTGCCTTAGAATTCTATGATGATATTGATGACAAATACTTTGTTGTAGGTGTTATTTTAGAGTGTAAAAAAGGAAGTACTGAAGTTAAATTCATGTTCCACTCATCTTATAAAGAGATGAAAGAAGAAATGTTCATTAAAGATGGTATGATTTTAACTATTTCTCAATGTAAAGAAAATAAATCATTTGAAAATTATTATACAACTAAGAAGGAAGCTAAGATAGCATTCAGAAATATATATGGACCTATTAATGAAAAGTTCTTCACACTTATTCCTAAAGCACTTGCTTTTAAACCAATTAAGAATGTTAAAGAATTTATTTATCAATACTTACTTGATGAAAAGAAAATTGATGTAGAAACTATTCAAGATAGTATTAGAATGTATAAGGATTTAGAGAGAACTCTAAAATTAATCAAAAAGAAAATTGCTAGCTTAAGCGAAATTAATACTATTGCTGCTAACATTAGACTTAAAAATGAAAAGACTACTGTTAATGAATTATTAGTAAAGCTAGTTTCTATTGAAGAATTAAAAGGTAAGGTTGCTAAGCTTAAGGTAGAATTAAAGAAGATTATTTCTAATAGAGATGATCAAGTAGAAAAAATTAAGACTTTAGAAAATAATATTAGAATTTATGACCAAAATAGTAAGGTATTATATAGTGATTTATTAAATAGTGAATCATTTAAGAGTAAGGAACAACTACAAAATCAAATTGATAGATTACGTTCTGAGCTTAATGTAATTGAAAATAAGAAACAAAAATACTTACAAACTATTATGGCTAATAATACTATGCTTGATGCTTATATCGAAAGAAATAACTTTAAAGCATATAAAGAGCTTAGAAAGCTTAACTTAAAAGATGTTGATGAAGATAACTTCAATGATTTAAAGAGTAAATTACTTCAAATTAATGATGAATTAAATGATAGAAAAGAAGAAGTTTATGAAGAAACAAGCTTACTAAGACAAAAGAAAAGAGATATTTCTAGACAATATGAAAGTATCATTAATATCATTAAATCACTTGAAGGAAGAAAGATGCGTTATAGTCCAAATGTTGTAATGCTAAGAGATTCTATTAACGAAGCTTTCCAAAATCAAGGATTAGATGCTGAAGTTAGAATTATTTCTGAATTACTAGAAATAACTGATATTTCATGGCAAGACGCTATTGAAAACTATTTAGGTGCTCAAAGATTTACTTTAATCGTTGATCCTAAGTATTTCGATTTTGCCCTAGATGTATTTAATGAAATTAAATCTAAAAAGCCTGTATTTGGTGTTGGTTTAGTTAATACAAAGAAATTATCAGGCTTTGATGAGTGCGAAAGTGGCTCAGTTGCTGAATTAATTACTTCAGGTAATAAGTATGCTAAGCGTTATATCAACATGTTACTAGGTAATGTAATGCGTGCAAAGGATATTCATGATCTTGAAAACTATAACCGTTCACTTACTAAGGATTCCGTTGTTTATAACAACTTCACAGTAAGACAATTAAACATCAATATTGAAAAGCCATTCATTGGTAAGGATGCTATTAATAAACAAATTCCTAAATACCAAGAACAAGAACGTGCTATTCATAAAGAATATGTTGCTAATGATGAAGAGATTAGAAAGAATGAAGAAGAAATCAACTTTATCTCTAGATTAAACATCAAAGATTTAGTTGAAGGTATGAGTAGCGTACTTGCATATGAAACTCAAAAGGGCTTAATTAAAGAATTATCTAATAGAAAGATTGATGAAAACTCTAATAACTCAAGCGATATTCAAAAGGAATACGATAAGACTACAGCTAAGCTAAAAGATTTAAACAGCGAATTAGTTGCTGCTTATGAAGAGTTAGGTAGAATTAAAGGTAGTATCAGTCAAACTGAAGAAGAAATCAATGGTTATGAAGATAATATTCTTGAATATCAACAATTATTCACTGATATCAAAAATCAAAATGTTAGCCTTGAAAATGAAGTATTCGCTATCTATAACCAAGATAGTAAAACTATGAATACTCATGAATTATACAATAAGTATAACAATGAACAAAATGCTAACCAAAGACAAATTACTCACTTAGAGGATGAATTAAAGCAATTACAATTAGAATATAACAATGAGCATAACTTCCAAGGAAACTTAGGATATGCTAATATGGCTAATTATGTTGCTGAATATGATAAGCTAGTTAATTCTCACTTAGTTGAGTATGAAGATAAGGTTAGAAATGCTAGAGAAGATACTGAAAAGATCTTCAAGGAAGACTTCCTTGCTAAACTTAGAAGCAACATTCTTGCTGCTCAAGATGGTGTAAGTAAGATTAACCAAACATTAAAAGAAATTAAGTTTGGTGAAGATACTTATGAATTTATCTTCCCTAAATCAAAAGAATTCTCAGGAATCTATGACATGGTTATGGCTGAAAGTGCAGAAGAAAATGGACCAATCTTAACTCCTGAATTTGAAATGCGTTATAAAGATGAATTAAATATGCTATTTGATACTTTAGCTGTTGAAGAAATCAATAGTGAAGGTGTAATTTCTAAATTTACTGATTATAGAACATATATGGATTATGATATTAGAGTTACTAATGTTAATGGTGATTCATACTTATTCAGTAAGACAAGCGGTGAAAAATCAGGTGGAGAAAACCAAGTTCCATTCTATGTATCTATCATTGCTTCTTTCGTACAAATTTATCAAGCAGCAAGATCATCTATTGGTCTAATCATCTTCGATGAAGCATTCAACAAGATGGACCCTAACAGAATCGCTAGATTAATGGAATTCGTAAGACCACTTGGCGTACAACTAATTATCGCTACACCACCAGAGAAATTAGATGTAATCACAAATTATGTAGATACAACATTAATTGTATTACGTAAGGGTAGAAACTCTTATATTATGCCAAAGATTAATAAATAGAAATAAATGGGGGATTTTTATGGAAAAATTCGAAAAAATATTTAACGAATATGCTAAAACGGCCTATGAAGGTGTCGTTTATGGCATGAAGGATGGAGAGAAATTTAATGCACAATATGGGAATGACTTGGATAAGAAATTCCCTATTGGTGGTGTTACTAAATTATTTACAATAACTTGTGTATTAAAATTAATCGAAAACAAAAAACTAATCTTAGATACTAAACTACCAGTTTATTTATCTGAAGAAGAATGTAAAAACCTATGTGTATTAAAAGGCTTAGATCATTCAAAGGTTATTACTATTAGAGATTTAATTTATCAAACAAGTGGATTATCAGATTACTTTAATGAATTTGTTAAACCACATATCTCAAAAAGTGATATGAAATATACTTTTAGTGATAAGATTAATTGGACTAAAAAGCTAGGTGGTATGGATAAACCAGCTAAACAAGCTTATTATTCTAATTTAAATACTGACCTTTTAACTTACATTATTGAAAAGAGTACAGGCAAAACTATTATGGAAGTATATAAAGAAAATATTTTTGAACCGCTAGGATTAAAAAATACATATATACCTATGAATGATAGTGATTATGTACCTGCCTTATTCTTTGATGGTAAACCACTAAAAAGACCTAACCTACTAAGAAGCTGTTATGGTAGTGGTGGCTTAATCAGTACAGCAAGAGAATTAATGAAATTCTTAGTTGCTTTCTTTAGTGGAAAGCTATTCAACATTTCTTTATTTGAAAAAATAATGAACTTTATCCCAATGGCTAATGGACTTGATAGTGCATCTTATGGTGGTGGTTTAATGAGAATCAAGAGTAAGAAGGTTATTATTGGTCAATTAGGCTACACAGGAGCTTTTGCTTTTGCTGATCCAAATGCTAAAGTATATTACGTTGGATACCTATCACAAGTTGATTGTCAACAAATTAACGCTAAAATGATTGTAGAATTATTTGAAAAAGCTTAAAAGAGGTTTAGGCCTCTTTTTTGAAACGTTAATTTTTAGAGGTGATTTTTATGAACAATGATTGTTTAGCAGCAAAAAAAATACTTGATGGTGGTAACACATGTGTCATTGCCTATAATGGCATGGTTTTAACAAGTAAAAAAGAAGGGCTAGATGCCCTACTTGACTTTATAAATAGTAAATTTGACTTTTCAATGTTTTCAGCTGCCGTTGATTATATTGATAAAGCAAAGGCTATTTTATTATTAAAGCTTGGTATTAAAACTTTTATTACTTATAAATTAACTAATGACGCAAAGCTTATATTAGAGAAGTATTCTATAAACTCTAATTATAAGGAATTAGTTGATGAAATAGATTGTAATTATAAAACTATAAATGAAAAACTAAAGGATATAGAAGATTATACTATTGGTTATAATCTAATAATGGAAAATAAATGTTAGTTTAGGAGTGAATTTTATGAATATTTTAGATTTGATTAAATCGTTAAATGAAAATATTCAAGAAAACTATGTTGAGTTTAATGTAACTGGAAACAAAAAAGAAGAAACTTACAACATTATCTTTTCATTTAAAAATGTCATGGATGTAAAAGATGTCATAACATTTTATAATGAAAGCTATAAATTCATTAAGAAAAATCTAAACGTTGGCTTTAATATCTTAATTAATTATGTTGAACCAATTGATTTATCAAAGTTTGATATGGTTAATTACTATAATGAAGTATTAGATGATTTAACTAATGAAAAAAGAAGACTCCTTGTTATGAAGGGACTAGAAGTAAGTTTTGATGAAAATGAATATACAATTTATGCACCTGATACAGTGGTAAATTTTAATTTATATGCTAGAGAAGTAGAAAAGAGATTTAGTATACTAGGTATACCTGTTACTATTAAGATTGAACAGTTTAAAATTGAAGAAAAAATAGAAAATACTGTTGAAGTAGTTGATGAAGATGACTATGGTGTAAAAACTGTAAAAGTTGAAATGCCAGAAAAGCCAAAAAAAGAGGAAAGAAAGAGCTTTTATGGAGCTCCAAGACAAGCTAAAATTACTTCACAAGTACTTGAACCAATTAAAAATATTCCATGCGATCAGCTTGGTTTAAGTGATTATGAAAATACCAAAGGACCTCTAAGTTTTAGAGTTAGAGGTGAAGTAATCACCAAAGATATTAAGCAAGTAGAATCTAAGAAATTTAAAAATGGTAATATGAATATTTTAAATATTGTTATTACTGACTATACAGATTCTATTAATGTTACTAAATATGTATTTAAACCAGAAGAACTTGCTGAAGTTGAAAAAATAAAAATATCTAATTGGGTAGAAGTATGTGGATCTGCTGAATACAGTGCTTTTAGTAGGGATGTTATTTTAAAGGCTAATAGTATTGAAATAATAGAAGCACCTAAAAAGAAAATAAGAATGGATAATTATGAAGAAAAAAGATGTGAGCTTCATGTCCATTCAAAGATGTCTACAATGGATGCTATTACTGATATTGCTGATTACTTTAAGCGTGCAGCCTTATGGGGACATAAAGCACTAGCTATCACAGATCATGATGGAGTATATGGTTTTCCACAAATAATGCATGCTGTAAAGGATAATAATTTAGATATTAAGCCAATTTATGGTGTTGAATTATCTAAAGTGGATGTTAAAAACAATAAGATTGCTTTTAATAATATGGATATTGATTTAGATGATGCAACTTATACTGTACTTGACGTTGAAACAACTGGTTTATCTAATCAATTTGATGAAATTATTGAAATTGCTGCATACAAATTACATAATGGTAAGTTTGTTACAGCATTCGAGGAATTAATTAAAACAGAAAGGCCACTTCCTCAAAAGATTAGTTCTTTAACTAATATCACTGATGCTATGTTAAAGGAAAAGGGTAAAGATAGAAGTGTCGTTTTAAGAGAGTTCTATAACTTTATTAAAGGTACTATTCTAGTAGCTCATAATGCTAAATTTGATATTGGTATGATTTATGAATCATTCAAAAGAAATGGTATTGAATTTGATGAGTTCCCTGTAATAGATACATTACCACTTTTAAAAGCACTTCACTTTGATGATTTAAAGGGCTTTGGTTTGGATAGAATGGTTAAGTTCTATAAGGTTAGATTAACTGAACACCATAGAGCAACAGATGATGCTTATGCAACTATGGAATGTTTTAGTAGTATGCTTGATGAGGTTAGAAATAAGGGTATTACTAATTATAGTAATCTAAATAATTTAGTAACTGAAGATTCTTGGAAATGGCTATATGGCGACCATATTACTATACTAGCTAAAAACCAAGATGGTTATAAAAACTTATTTAAAATACTAAGTGATGCCTTAACTAATCACATGTATAAAAAGGCTAGAGCTTTAAAAGAAGTTATTGAAAAGTATAGAGATGGTATATTAATAGGTAGTGCATGTATTAATGGTGAAATATTTGAAACAGCTCTAAATAGAACATATGAAGAACTACTTGAATTAGTAGATTTCTATGATTATTTAGAAGTTCAACCTATCAGTGTATTTGCTCATTTAAAAATAGGAACATATGTTAATCCTGATTATATGATGCAAGAAGCTATTAAAAAGATTATAAAAGCAGCTAAAGAAAAGAATAAGATAGTAGTTGCTACAGGTGATGTTCATTATCTAGATCCTGAAGATCAAAAGTATAGAGATATTTATCTTAGAACCAAAAGTGTTGGTGGAGGAATGCATCCACTAGAAAAATACCCTGGAGTAACTCTACAACACTTTAGAACTACTGATGAAATGATGGAAGATTTTTCTTTCTTAGATCTTGATACAGCTAGAGAAATAGTAATTGAAAATACTAATTTAATAGCCGATATGATTGAACCAATCCAAGTATTCCCTAAAGGATTATTTGACCCTGCAGATGATGAATTTAAAGATTCTTTAGGTGTAGAATCTATTGAAAAAGAACTACAAAGAATTGTTAATGAAAATGTTCATAAATTATATGGTGATGAGCTTCCTTTAATCGTTAAAGAAAGGCTAGACAAAGAGCTTAACAGTATCATCACTAATAAGTTCTGTAGTGTTTATTACATGAGCCATATTCTAGTTAAAAAGTCTCTAGAAGATGGATATCTAGTAGGTAGCCGTGGATCTGTTGGATCAAGCTTTGTAGCTACTATGATGAATATAACAGAAGTAAATCCACTAAGTCCACACTATAGATGTCCTAGATGCAAATTCTCATCATTTAAAATGAATGATGAAGAAAAAGAAAAATATGGTATTAGACCTATTGAAATTGATTTACAAGAAAAGTTAAAGAATGTAGACTCTGGTTTTGACTTACCAGATGCTATATGTCCAATATGTGGTACACCTTTAAAGAAGGATGGCCATGATATACCATTTGAAACCTTCCTAGGATTTAAAGGAGATAAGGTTCCTGATATCGACTTAAACTTCTCAGGTGAATATCAAGCTAATGCTCATGAATTCATTAGAAGTGTTATGGGCTATGATAATGCCTTTAGAGCAGGTACATTGTCAACTGTTGCTGAAAAAACAGCTTATGGTTATGTACTTGGTTATTGTGAAGATAACCATATAAATATGCGTAAGGCTGAAAAAGAAAGAGTAGCTAAAATTATTGAAGGTGCTAAGCGTACAACAGGTCAACATCCAGGTGGTATTGTTGTAGTTCCTAAGAGAATAGAAATATATAATATTACACCAATTCAATATCCATCTGATGATACGACAAATGCCTTTAGGACGACACATTTTGAATATCATACATTTGAAAGTAACCTGCTAAAACTAGATATACTAGGACACGATGATCCTACTATTATTAGATTCTTTATGAACTATGTAAATGAACATCCTAGTGAGTTCCCATTTAATAGACCACAGGATATTCCAGTAGATGATAAAGAAGTATTAAAGATATTTAGTGGTACTGATTGCTTAGGTGTAACAAAAGAAGAAATACTAAGCGAAGTAGGAAGCTTAGCAATACCTGAATTCGGTACAGGATTTGTAGGTCAAATGCTTGTTGATACTAAACCAAAAACATTTGCCGAACTAGTTAAAATATCTGGTCTATCACATGGTACCGATGTATGGTTAAATAATGCAAAAGACTTAGTTACAGGTGCTAAGGTAGATTTTGGTAAGATTCCATTTAGTAAAATCATAGGATGCCGTGATGATATCATGGTTGACTTAATGTATATGGGTCTTGAACCATCAATGGCCTTTAAGATAATGGAATTTGTTAGAAAAGGAAAACCTAAAAAAGAAAAAGATGCATGGAGTGGTCATGTTGAATATATGAGACAACAAGCAGTACCTGAATGGTATATTTGGTCTTGTGGTCAGATCAAGTACATGTTCCCTAAAGCACATGCTACAGCTTATGTATTAATGGCCTTAAGAATTGCTTGGTTTAAGGTACATAAACCATTATTATTCTATTCAGGTTTCTTCTCTAAACGTGTAGATGCCTTTGAAATTAAAACAATGTGCAGTGATGCTAATACCATTAGAAATAGAGTACTAGACTTAAAAGAAGGTAAGCTAGAAGAGGAAGAAAACCTATCCGATAATAAGGTTGGAGATATTTTAGATACTCTTAAGGTAGTACTAGAAATGGTATCAAGGGGTATGCATTTTAAGATGGTTGATATTAATGAATCTCTAGCAACTGAGTTTAAGATTATACCTGAAGAAAATGCCTTACTTTGCCCATTTGTCGCAATTGATGGTTTAGGTAGTGCCGTTGCGCAAGATATCGTTAATGAAAGAAATAAAGCACCATTTAAATCTATAAATGATGTCTTAAATAGAACTAGAATTAATCAAACAATTGCTGATGTTATGCAAAAATATGGATGCTTTGGTGGCATGCCAAGTGATGCCGAAGAAGAGACATTTGATTTATTCTCTGTTTAATTAGGGATGGATGTAAAATATACATCCGCCCTTTTTTTATTGAAAAAAAGGACCTAGTATAGTATAATCGATAGAGAGAGGTGATTGTTTATGCAATTAAGAAATCCATTATTCAAGAATATGGATAATACTTATGATTATGAAAAAACTGATTGCGCTACACTACATGGTATTTTCGGTAAGACATTATTCTTAGTTGGAGTTACTATTTTAGCTGCAGTACTTGCAATGGTATTTATGTACAATTTAACAGAAGATAATGTTGTAACATTTATTGGATTATTAATTGGTTCAATTATTGTTGCATTAATTGCTGGTTTAATCGCATCATTCTCTGTTACATTGTGCCCTGTATTCTCTGTTATTTACGCATTAGCAGAAGGATTTATGCTAGGTGTAATTTCATTATTATGTGAATTATATTATCCTGGTGTAGCTATTTGTGCTGTTATCGCAACATTCGTTGTTACTCTAGTAATGGGTGTGTTGTATTTTACAGGCATTGTAAAAGTTGGAAAGAAGCTTAAAGCATTTGTTCTTACAGCATTAATTGCTTTAGTATTAGCTGGTGGAATATCTGCTATACTTGCTGCTTGTGGATTTAAGGGAATGGAAGAAGCATTATATGGTTCTGGTCCAATTGCTTGGTTAGTATGTATTTTCGGTGTATTAATCGCTACATTACTATTATTAATCGATTTCGATTATGCTGCTAATTTAGCTGAAGGTGGAGCTCCAAAGAAATATGAATGGAAAGCTTCATTCGCTTTAACAACTAGTATAATTTATCTATACTTAAGATTATTAGATTTATTCTGTAGAATAGCTGCAGCATCTAAAAAATAATTAGATAATGATTTTAAAAATACTCCTTTGAGGAGTATTTTTTTTGCAAAATTGTTTAATTATTTAAACAATTATGATATAATTATCTTGTTTTATGCAGTATGTAGGAAGGAGAGAGCATTAATAATTGCTTAATATTTCATATGTTTAAATTAAGATTTTTAAAAAGCACTAAAAAAACAATTATATATTTAGCTATTATTATGGCAATATTCTTAATCTTCTTTGCCTTATATATGGCAATAGATTCAGATGCCTATTACACATGCTGTTCAGATGACTTATTACAGTATTTTAAAATAGGAGAAGACTTTGCTGTAAAGCTTAGGGCTGGTAAGCTATCGTTTTATAGTTTCAATAACTATTTAGGTTCATCCTTCTTTGCGGATACTTACTATATTCCTTTAGATATATTTACGATAATAACTTTCTTATTATCATTCTTTATGAATTTTGAAATCGCATTTGGTTTAACAGAAATGATTAAATTATTCTGTGGTACACTAATGTTTGCTTATTTCTTGTATTTAAGAAAATGTTCTAATAAAGCCATATTAATCACATCATTAATATACTTTATATGTGGTTATAACTCAGTAATGATGGCTTTCTCAGCATTCTTTTCATTAGTATTCTATTATCCATTTGCGGCTGTATGCTTAGAAAAATATAAAAAAGGCAATAAATTATTATTACCACTTTGTTCAGCACAATTATTGTTCTATAATTTCTATTTAGGTGCTTGTACAATGTTATTTATGGCAGTATGGTTTATTCTAGGGTATTTCTTAGATAACAAGCTTCAAACTATTAAAGATGAATTAGTTAAGATTAATCCAAATAATACACATATTACATCAAAAGCAGTATTGATATATTTAAAAAGAGGCTTCCAACAAGGAATAGAATGTGCCTTATATATGGTAGTTGGTATACTAATAGCTTGTATGGTTTTACTTCCTAGTATAGGTTATTTCTTAAAGGATGCTTTCCCTAGAACTGATAGTTATTATAAGTGGAGCTTTAATTCTCCAGCTGGTTATGAATCAATGAAGGCTATAGAGATGTATGCTAGAATACTTGGTAATTTATTTACACCAACTACTTCAACAGATTTCTATGGATTTATTAATGATTACATTACTGATCATAACTCACTATATATGACAATTACTGGTTTAGTTATAATGTTATACATATTTAAACTAAAGGATAGAGATTCTAAGATTTATAAGATAGTTTTAATTTTAGAAGTTATCATGCTTATGTTCCCAATATTCTATATGTTATTTAGTTTAAACGGAGCGCCTTATACTAGATGGTTTGGTATGCTTAATATGTTTAACTTATTAATTGTTGCTCATGTTATTACAAAGACAGATTTAAAGCTAAGCTTGTTAAGTCCAAAGTCTTTAATCACAAATGGAATTACAATAATAGTTATTGTGTTAATTTTAAACTATTACTTAAAACAAGTTTATGATGTAAGTATTATTGGTTATTTAACTGGTAAGGCTAAGAACATAAATGATGAATATGCAGAAATGAAAGTTGATATCATAATGATGATTGTGGCTATAGGTGTAGTAATTCTATTATCATCAACATCATTTAAGAAATTAACTAATAAGTTTAATATTATGCCTTATGCTTTAGCAGTTGAATTAGTTATAGGATTCTGTTTCATGTTTGGTCCTAAATCATATAACTATAATACAATTTATTATTCAGATCGAAAGAAAGAACTAAATAATTATATGAGTACTTATTTAGATAACCCATATGATACTAATTTTTATAGAACATCAGTTAAATCATATATTACTGATGATTGGGTTAACTGTGAAAACTTCCAAAGAAGTAATCTATATTTATCTGACTTTAGAACATTCCATTCCTTCTATGATTGTAATGCGAATGATATGGCTTTAATTTATTATGATAGAATGTCATTTAGTGATGAACAAAGAAATGCTAAGCATGTTTTATATGGCTATTCAATGTTCTTACATCAAACACTCGCAAATAAATATGTAGTAGTTGATTCGGGCGCTAATAATTATTTCTTACCTAGCGAGTATTATGAACTAGTAAATGATGATGGACAATTCGCATCTTATGAAAATAAGAACTATACTCCATTTATGATTTATGATACTTTGGTTGGGAAATCTAATTATAGTACTTATGATGCTCAAATCGCTAGACAACAAATACCCCTAAATTATGCTTGCCTAGATGATGAAGATAAAGATTATGGCTTTAATGTTGTAACTTATAAGACAGCTAATATAACTAAAACATATAGCTATTATGATTTATATGATGAAATGAATGATATGGTTGGTTATGATATAGTTTCAACATCTAACCTACCAGCAAAAGGAGTAATGCATTTCTACTTTAACGGTGGAGATGGTGCAAAGACTATTGAATTTAAGGATGTTGTATTAGAGTATAGTGATGGTAGAAGAGAAAATGGATTCTCTCAATATGCTTTCTATGATGAAATTCCAGAAAGAATATGGTTTAGCTCAACTTATCAATATGAAAATTTAGATGATACTAGATTAAAGGTTGAATTTGCTAGCTATGATGAATATGATAAGTTCTTAAATAGAATGGAAGATTATCATAACTTAAATTTAAAGATGGATGGAATTAAACTTCATTTATCTTATACTAGAGATATTGATAAACAAAATATTGTTGTTATTCCCGTTACTTATAATGAGTGCTGGGTTAATAATAAAAACTATGAAATGGTAAAAACTTATGGAGGGTTACTTGGTGTAATTGTTCCTGAAGGATCTAATGAAGTAGATTTAGTATTAGAATATAAACCAAGATATTTAAATGGTAGTGCTCTAATATCAGTTAGTGGTGTTATTATTTATGGTTTAGTTGTTTTATACAATTATAGGAGGTTAAAAGAAGATGAAGAAAATAGCAATTATTGTACCTTGTTATAATGAAGAAGATGTTTTAGATTCATTTTATGAAGAAATCAAAAAATGGTTTGATGATAAATATGATATGAATTTATTATTCGTAAATGATGGTAGTAAAGATAAAACACTTGAAATTATTAGAAATTATGCTAAAAACGATGAAAAAGTAAAATATATTTCTTTTTCAAGAAACTTTGGTAAAGAAGCTGCTATGCAAGCAGGCTTAGAAAAATGTAAGGATAAAGATGCTGTTATTATAATGGATGCTGATTTACAACATCCACCTCATTTAATCCCTGAAATGATTAAAAACTGGGAAAATGGTTATAATATTGTCTATACTAAGTTCTCATCTAGAAAGGGTGAATCACTATTAAAGAGATTCTGTACTAGATGCTTCTATGGTGTATTTAACCATTATGCAGATATTGAAATGGAGCGTGGAGTAAAGGATTATCAATTACTTGATAATAAAGTAATTAAAGCCTTCCTATCATTACCTGATAATAATAGATTTATGAAAGGTATTTTCTCATGGGTAGGATTTAGTAAAATATGTATCCCATTTGAATTTATTGAACGTGAAAAAGGTAAATCAAAATGGAACTTTAGAAAGCTTTTTAAGTATGGATGGAATGGTGTAAACCAATTTTCTAATATCTTAATGATATTTGTAAAGATTGTTATGTTTATAATATTTGCTTTTGCCGTAACTGAAACAGTATTATATTTCACACATTGTATTGATGGATATGATTTAAAGTATTATTTATTACATTTAAAGATCGATGTATTTGCTTATATGTTCTGTTTCTTATTACGTATGTTATTCTATTTAACATATTCAAACAGAAGACAATTATTCAATAGACCAATTTACTTGATAGAGGAAGAGACAAATGATTAAAAGATTATGGCGTTGGGGAATTAAGAAGTTCTGGAATAAAAAGTTTATTAAATTTTGTATTATAGGTGTATGTAATACATTAATTCATATGGCAACATTATGGTTAATGTATAGATTATTTATAGCCTTAAATATTTTACAAGAAGAAAACCTAGTAACAGTTAAGGTATTAATAGGTAATGCAGTAGCATTTACCGTAGCATCAATATTCTCATACTTTGCCCACAATTACTTTACATTCAAAAACAAAGAGCGAAGCAAGAAGGAATTCTGGGAATCTATGTTTATATTCGCAGCAAGATTTGGCTTAACTGAGCTATTAACATTCATTTTAGTATCAATATTCAAAGCAATGAAGCTTGGAGATGTATGGATTAAATATGTCGGACCATTCGGCGCATCTATCATCATGATTCCAATTGCTTATATTTGTTTATCACTAGTATTAGATCATTCTAAGGATGATGAAAAGGAAGAAGAAAAAGCAATTGAAAACAAAGAAGATGAAAGTGTAGAAGAAGAAAAAACAATTGAAAATGAAAATAATGATAACAAAATTGATGAAAATGTCTAAAATGTTATAATTATTATGTTATAATAATATTGAGGTGTTACGTTATGAAAAATATGAATAAAAACATTTTAATATTAATCGCTGGTGGTACTGGCGCAGGTAAGACTACAGTTACAAATGAAATTTTAGAAGAAATGCCTGAAGATGTAACTGTAATTAATCAAGATGATTATTATAAATCATATGATGAATTATCATTTGAAGAAAGAAAAAGAATTAATTTCGACCATCCAGATGCTGTTGATATGAACCTTTTAGTATTGCACTTAAAGAGACTTTTAAAAGGTCAATCTGTTCCTATGCCTAGATATGATTTTATTAAGCATAAGAGAAAATCAGTAAAAGAAGTTGTTAGACCTTCTAAGGTTATTATTCTTGAAGGTATTATGGCTCTTGAGGATGAAAGAATTAGAGAATTAGCTTCTATTAAAATCTTTGTTGAATCTGATGATGATACAAGATTTATTAGAAGATTAGTTAGAGATATGAATGAACGTGGTAGAACTGTTGATGATGTCATTGAACAATATTTATCTACAGTTAAACCAATGTATCATATTTTCGTAAAACCAACTAAGCGTTATGCGGATATAATTATCCCTAATGATAATTCTCACTCTATAGCTGTTGATATAATCATTGCGAAGATTAAAACAATTCTTAAAGAAATAGAAGAGGATTAATATGATTGGTATTATTGGAGCTATGCAAGTAGAAGTTGAAGGCTTATGTTCTTTGATTTCTAATAAACAAACAAAAGAAATCTGTGGTAGAATTTTTTATACTGGCCTAATAAATAACAAAGAAGTAGTAATTGTTGAATCAGGTGTTGGCAAAGTTAATGCTGCTATTACAACAACTCTTTTAGCAACAAACTTTAATGTTGATTTAATTATTAATACAGGTGTTGCAGGTGGAATAGGTGATATTAAACAGCTTGATTTAGTTATTGGAGATAAGCTAGTTTATCATGACTTTGATTTAACACCAATAGGCTATGAAAAGGGCGTTATTCCGCAATTAGGAAAGACTTTTGATACTTCAGAATATTATAGAAATATGGCTATAGAAATAGCTAAAAAGAAAGATATTAGCTATCATGTAGGCAATATTGCTTCAGGTGATATTTTCGCTACAGATCCTAAAATAGTTAATGATTTAAATATGGATATTATGGCTATTGAAATGGAAGGAGCTGCCATTGCTCATGCAGCTAAAATATGTGATAAACCTTTTATTGCTTTAAGAGTTATATCTGATATTTTAGGTAGTGAAAACCAAGGTAAATCATTTATGGAAGTTGAAAAGAAAGCCGCAGAATATGCAATACTATTTGTTTTTGAAATTATCAAGAAAATAGTATTGACAAAGTAATAAAAAGTATAGTATAATGAATAAGGCTAGAAAGTAGCCTTATATATGGCCCTTTGGTGAAATGGTTTAACACACATGCCTTTCACGCATGCATGTATGGGTTCGAATCCCGTAAGGGTCACCACTTGAGATTAAAGATGATGGAATATCATCTTTTTTTGTTTTTGTAGAAATTGTATAATAAAATTGAGGTGGTTCGATGAAGGTAATTAATAAAGCTTTATTAATAACAGGTTTATCTATTATCCTTTTTGGCTGCGCAAAAAAAGAATATAAAAAGGATAAAAACACCTTATATTTTGGATTATATCCAAAAACTTTAGTAAATGATGAATCGCTAATTGAAACACTTAATAAAAAGGTAAGTATTCCTAATAGTAGTAATTTAAATGGATGGAATGATTATAACTATTATATAGAAACAAATATTACTAGCTATATGTATTATATAGATATAGATAACAATAACGATAATATATATGATTATAGAGGAGTATATTTTAATCAATATAGGCCAAATAATACGATGGCTAATAGTGATATAGATAGATCTTACCAAGATGATAATAACTATTTTATAGATAATATTTACTGGTTTAAATATGAAAAAATAGAATGGGAAATATTAGAAAATAAGAATGATAGTTATTTAATAGTAACCAAGGATATTATAGATAGCCAGGATTATTATTCAGATGCCGCTATAGGTGTAACTGAACATAATGGTGGAAGTGGATATGGTAATAATTATAAATTATCAAATATAAGAAAATGGCTTAATGATAGCTTTTATAACTGGGCTTTTAATGATAAAGAAAAAGAAATTATCCTAACTACTGAAGTAGATAACAGTAAGGAATCTACATCCTGGATGAATAATGATTATGCCTGTGAAAATACTTTTGATAATATCTTTTTATTATCACACCATGAAGCAATAGATATTTATTATCCAGTTCAAGAAAATAGAAAATATAAGGGTACTGATTATGCTAAATGTCAAGGTTTATTAGTTGCATCAAATGGTTATTCGTGCTGGAGGTTAAGAAGTCCATATACTAACTTTGAAACAAGGGATACACACCTAGATCATAATGGTCAAAGGTTTAATCAAGGTGTTATAAATACAGGCTATGGCATTCGTCCAGCCTTATGGATAAAGAAATAATAATATACTTTAATATATATGAAAACATTTTTAAAAAAAATATTTATATTTTATTTAACATTATAAAAATATTGTGATATAATACAATCTAGGAGTGTGATTAATTATGCCATTAGTAAATACTAAAAAAATGTTTGAAGCTGCATACAATGGTGGATATGCTATTGGTGCCTTCAATGTGAACAATATGGAAATTGTTCAAGCTATTACTGAAGCTGCAGGAGAATTAAATGCGCCAGTAATTCTACAAGTTTCATCAGGAGCTAGAAAATATGCTAACGCTAAATACTTAGTTCATATGGTTAAAGCTGCTTGTGAAAACTATCCTGATCTACCAATCGTTCTACACTTAGACCATGGTGATTCATTTGAATTATGTAAATCTTGTATCGATGATGGATTTACATCAGTTATGATTGACTGTTCAAGCAAGCCTTATGAAGAAAACATCGAAATAACTAAGAAGGTTGTTGAATATGCTCATGCTCATGTTCCATACGTAACAGTTGAAGCTGAACTTGGAACTTTAGCTGGTGTTGAAGATGATGTTAAGGTTGAATTCGGTAAGTCAAGCTATACTGATCCAAACCAAGTTGAAGATTTCGTTAAGAGAACAGGTGTTGACTCACTTGCTATCGCTGTAGGTACATCTCATGGTGCTTATAAGTTCAAAGCTGAACAATGCACTAGAAA